>VAPH01054461.1_pt1 | contig 31732 bp, 31 predicted proteins | sample 3393861 | NCBI WGS metagenome assembly VAPH01 (sample SAMN08290439, study PRJNA428436) | hydrothermal vent metagenome | isolation source: Deep-sea hydrothermal vent chimney | place: Atlantic Ocean: South-mid Altantic Ridge | reverse complement strand
GCCGCACAGTTGGTCGCTTCGGGTGCGATATCGATCGAACGACCCATGATCTCAGCGAGCGGTGCGTAGTCGACGTTGGACAGACCCGGCCCCCACTCGTCGTCAGGTAGGAACAGATTCCAGAGACCCCGCTCCTTGGCGATCTCTTTGAGGGCAGCCACGATCGAGGTACCGGAGTATGGGTCGTCGGACTCCGCCATCTCGGCGAGGTTGGCCTTCTCCGCTCGATAAACGTGCTCGTCCATAAACGTGAGCAGTTCCTCACGCAGACCCTTACACCGTTCGCTCAGTCCGAAATCCATACCGGCCTCCTTCTCTGCTGCCGAGGCTACCCGCACACCGTGCTACGACACAAGATCAGCCGACCTGCCACCCCTGGCGTCGGCACCGCCCGCGCACACGCATCGGTTCCGAACCCTCGGTCTAATCGGTGTTCGGGAACTTAGCTGTCACGATGTAGGTCACGTGTTCGCCGATGTTGACGGCGTGGTCCGCAATCCTCTCAAGGAACCGGCCGACACGTGTGAGTGCAACCGCGGTGGTGAGGCCGATATCGTCAGCCTGGCGCCCGATTTCGGTGTAGAGAATCGAGACGAGGTCATCGACGACGTCGTCGGCGGCATCAAGCGTGACTCCGGCGTCGGCAGGGAGTTCGGCGATTGCAGTCACGCATTGTCCGAATACCGATGCGACCGCGCTGACGATGTCTGCGATTCGTGCCTGCAGTAGAGGATTGTCGGGGAACCCGCCTTCGCGTTCGAGCATCTTTGCGCAGTTCACGACAAGATCCCCCGATCGCTCGATTTCGTAGAGCATGCGAGTCGCCGAAACAAGAAACCGCAGATCGCTCGCAACCGGGGCCTGGCGGGCGATGGTCTCGAACGTTGACGTATCGAGTCGGGTGTACATGTCGTTGATTGCGTGGTCCGCGTGTTTGATTGCCGGGATGAGATCGAGCCTGCTCTCTGCCATCGCGAGACCGACCCGATCAAGGTTCTCAAGCACGAGTGACCCCATGGTTCCCAACCCGGACTGAATCTCTCCGAGGAGCGTCGAGAATTTGCTGCGAAGGTCGTCGTGGTGTGAGGACGGTATGTTCATGGTCTCTCCTATCCGAATCGGCCGGTGATGTAGTCCTCGGTCGCTTGCTGATTCGGGTTCGTGAAGATCGTGCCGGTTCGGTCGTATTCGACAAGGTACCCGGTGCGCTGTCCTTCGTCGTCGACCCGGATATTGAAGAACGCTGTGCGGTCAGACACGCGAGCGGCCTGCTGCATATTGTGGGTGACGATGAGGATCGTGTAGTCGCGTTTGAGATCCTGCATCAGATCCTCGATGCGTAACGTTGCGATCGGATCGAGCGCCGATGCGGGTTCGTCCATGAGCAGCACATCGGGATGGGTCGCGATCGCTCGTGCGATACACAGCCGCTGTTGCTGGCCGCCCGACAGCGAGTACGCCGATGTCTTCAGCCGGTGTTTCACCTCGTCCCACAGGGCGGCTCGTTCTAACGCATCACGGACAATGTCGTCCATGTCCCCGGAAAAACCGGCGATCTTGGGACCGAATGCGACGTTGTCATAGATCGATTTGGGAAAGGGGTTTGGTTTCTGGAACACCATGCCGATGCGACGCCGAACTTCAACGGCGTCGACATTCTTCCCGTACAGGTCGACGCCGTGGTATGAGATTCTGCCGTTGATGCGCGCTATGTCGATAATGTCATTCATCCGGTTGAAGCACCGCAGCACGGTAGATTTCCCACACCCGGAAGGACCGATGAGCGCAGTGATCTCGTTCTTTCGGATCTCCATCGAAACGTCGGCGACGGCGAGGTGATCGCCGTACCGTACGCTTAGATCTTGCACATCGAACACGACCGTTCTCGTCGTGTCCGACCCAGGTGGTTCTTTCCGTGGCGTCTCCTGCAGAGCGATTGGGGGAACGTCCCCGGCGCCCGGCGACATCACAGGGGTGACCGGCGATAAGAGCGTTTCATCGGTCAGGTCTGTCACTGTTGGTTCCGATCGAATCTGTTACGGATGATGATGGCTGTGGCGTTGGCGGTGAGGAGCAGGACGAGGAGCACCACGATGGCCGCGGGAGCCAGGGTATCTGCAAACTTGACGTCGGTCTGTTTGCTCCAGGAAAGAATGACGACCGGGAGCGCGGTGTAACTACCGGTGACGCGCTCCACGAATGTTGCATCTGCTGCGGCAGCAAAGAACCCGGTAGCAACGCCAATGACCAGCAACGGTGCGGTTTCGCCGAAGGCTCGAGCTATTGCGAGAACTGCGCCGGTGAGGATCCCGGGCGCGGCTGACGGCAGTACCTGATGTCGGATGACCTCCCATTTGGTCGCACCGACACCAAGGCCTGCTTCGCGGATGGTCTGTGGAACGGCGTGAAGTGCCTCGGAAGTTGTGATGATCACAATGGGGAGTACGAGCACTGCCATGGTGACACCGGCGGCGAGGATGTTGCGACCGCTGCTGGTCCCCGAGAGACCAATGAGGTTTATGAGACGCACAAAGATAGCAAGACCGAGAAGGCCGTAGACGATTGACGGGACGCTTGCGAGGTTGCGGATGTTCGTGCGCAGGAGGTTCGTCAAGCGGTCGTGCGAGGCGTATTCCTCAAGATAGACCGCAGTTCCGATGCCGAGTGGGAAAGCGATCACGGCAACGAGAGCGGCGATGCCGGCAGAACCCAGGATGCCGGACCAGACACCCGCAGTTGCCGGGTCAAGTGACAGCGGTGAGGTGACGAAGTCGAGACCGCGGTCGCGCAATGTCGGGATAGCCCCGGCAGTGATGCTGGCAAGCAGGGTTACGAGAATGAGCAACGACGTGAGGAGTGCAATGAGCAGGGTTGTTCGGAATATGAGGCTGGCGACGTTCAGCCGCTTACCGGCAAGGGTCTGCGCGACGATGTCGGTCGTTGTGGGAGCAGACACGACCATCAGTAGCGCTCCTGTACTCGTCGTACGAGCCTATCGCTGGCGACGTTGAGGACGAGGGTCATCAGGAAGAGAAGCAGTGCGACCGCAAAGAGGCTCTGGAATGCGGTTCCCTGACCGACTACCTGGTCGGAACCGGTCGCGAGTGATGCGATTGCGGCTGTCATCGTCTGTCCCGGGCCGAGGACGTTGAATGTTCGCAGCGATCCGCCGACGGCGCCCGCTGCCATAAAGACGACCATGGTTTCGCCGATCGCCCGCGAGACTCCGAGGATCATTGAAGCAACAATCCCGGACGCCGCGGCCGGGTACACAACACGCCGCACCGTTGTTGAGCGTCGTGCGCCGAGTCCGAATGACGCTTCACGTAGATCGTTGGGTACCGCTCGCATTGCGTCCTCGGCAACCGACGCGATGATCGGGATCGTGAGTACCCCGACGCCGATACCCGCCGCGGCCATGGAAAAGACCGAGGCATCAGTGAACCGTTGCACGATGTTCGGACTGATCCACACGAGGGCGAAGAATCCGACAACGACGGATGGTATGCCGGCAAGTATTTCAATGACGGGCTTGAGCAAGCTCCGTGCACGTGGTCGGGCAAACTCCGACAGGTACGTCGCTGTCCCGAGACCGAGAGGACCCGCAACGACCATCGCGAGCAGGGTTATCAGGATCGTGGCGCCAACAATGGTGAGGAGGTCGAAGAGGCCACGCCGCGGGAACCATCCGAGTGTCCACAGGGGGTTTCCGTCGCCGAAGTCAAGTCCCGCGAAGAACGTTACAGACTCGCTGAATAGCGTCACGGCGATCGCCACGCTGACGGCGAGAGATGCCGAGGCAGTTCCCAGGAGAATCCTATGAACACGCCGTTCTCGTCGGTGTCGCTTCGGGTTGCCTGTTAGGTCGATCTGCTGCATGTGCCCATCTTGTGAGTAGTGATCTTGTGGGAGGGGAGGATTGCCTCATGTGCTCGGCAATCCTCCCCTCCTCGTTGGCTACCGCTGATCCCACGCTGCGACGGTGTCGCGGTAGGAACCAAGCGGGATGTATGCCGCCTCGGATACGGAGCGGAGTCCCTCGTCGGACAAGTAGAAATCTATGAACGCTGCTACTTCGGGTTTCTCGGCCGCCTTGGTGGTGTTGACGTAGAGGTACAACGAGCGAGAGAGTGGATAAGTACCTGTGGCGATCGTGTCATCTGTTGGAAATACGCAACCGTCACCGGCGTTGATTTCGAGGGCCTTGACTTTGTCCCGGTTTTCGACATAGAAGGCGTACCCGACCCACCCGAGCGATGTGGGCGATGATGAGAGGCCCTGGATGATGACGTTGTCATTCGGGGATGCCACATAGTCCGGTCGGGTGGCCTTGTCGGTGCCACGGACTTTTGCCACGGGTTTTAGCGCTAGGGAGACAAATGTGTCGTAGGTCCCGGATTCCTCACCGGGTGCGGTGATTACCAGGGGAACATCCGGGTATGGGGCGACAACGGATCCGAGCTGGGCGGCGAGCTCGTTTGCATCGCTCCAACTGGTGAACCCGGTCGATTCCGAGCCGAGGAGGGCGTAGAGGTCCTCAAAGGCGAGGCATGAGACGGTGTTGTCAAGACCGGTGAGAACCGATATCCCGTCAACCGCGATCTCGAGTTCAATATAGGAGATGCCCGCGGCGGCGCATACCTCGGCCTCAGCATCCTTGATTCGCCGCGAGGCATCGGAGATGTCAGTCTCGCCGTCACAGAACTTCTTGAAGCCGTCTCCGGTTCCGGGACCCTCCACTGCTATTGATACGTTGGGATTGTCTTTATTGAATTTCTCAGCATTGAGTGCGGTGATGGGCTCGACCGTAGATGATCCGGAGACGAGAACTGAACCGCTTAGGGAGTTAGATGAGGACGGGGTTGAAGCGGTTGAGGTCGATGACGGGGTGCTTGCGCCGGCGCTGCATGCGGTCGCCACGACCGCAAGGACTAACAAGGCGGTGAACGGTTTCAAGAACCGGGATTTCATGGGTGGAGTTCCTTCCATACCAATGTTCGTGGTTGCACGTCGGCAGGTCCGACGTGCGTCGGTTTCATCCGACGGCGCAGACGCTACGAGGTCGATGTGACCGCGAAGCGGCACCAGAGTGAACCGAATGTGAATTCTTTCGGTGCCCAGCAGGGGCTGCGCCGTGATGCCGTATAGTTCGCTCTGCATGTTGATTGCCGTCGCCGTTCTTGTTGTGGTCGTTGTAGTGCTGGGAGGTGTTCTGCTTCGCCGGCGCAACCGTCTTGACGCTCTCCTCGTGGAGTTCGGTGGCGGACCTCGGATCCGATCGGATCACATCACGTCTCTGCGTTCGGCCATGCAGCGCCGTCAGAGGGAATACGACGAAGTCGTCAAGCAGAGGGATCTTCGCCTTGTCGCGATCGCCGCGACCCCGCTCGGGATCCAGCTCTACGACAGTGAGGGAGCCGTTGTGGTCTCCAACGACGCCGCCCAACGGCTCCTGGTCACGTCTGGCGCGGCGCTGCGCGAGCGCGTGGGCGAGCTTGTGAAGTACACGCATGAGACCGGTGCTGATGGAGATGAACGGGTGCTCACGTCGCGACCGGTCGAACGTCTCACGCGTGTTGTGGTGCGGCCTGTCGGGGATCGGGAAGGCGTCGTTGTCGCACTGGTTGACGGAACGAAGAGTCGACGAATCGAGAAGGTTCGTCGCGACTTCATAGCGAACGCGAGCCACGAGTTGAAGACACCGATAGGCGCTCTCCGGGTCTTGGTGGAGGCGCTCGTTGCAACCTCGGATCCAGCAACTCAAGGTGCACTCGTTGACCGGTTGTCGTCGGAAGTCGTTCGTATGTCGACTCTTGTTGACGATGTCCTCGACCTTGCCCGGGTCGAATCCGACGTTGATGATGATGCCTTTGAACGCACGAGCATCGCTGAAGTGGTGCAGGAATCTCTGAAGGGGCTGTTGAGTGAGTCTGCCCGATTCGGCGTCGGGATCGAGGTAGCCGGTATCGATCCCGACCTGTGGGTGTGCGGGGATCGGCGTCAATTGGTATCCGCCATCACGAACCTGATGGACAACGCTGTGAAGTACACCGCCGCGGCGTCACGACATATTCCCGTTGCGGTTCATGCGGAGCTCGTGGACGACGTTGTCGCGATTACCGTTACCGACGCGGGAATCGGTATTCCCCGACGTCACGCCGACCGCATCTTTGAACGGTTCTATCGAGTCGATCGGGCAAGGAGCCGGGAGACCGGGGGAACGGGTCTTGGTCTTGCGATTGTTCGCCACGTGGCGCTCAACCACGGAGGTCGGGTATCGGTCGAGTCGGTACCTGGTGAGGGAAGTACGTTCCGTATCGAACTGACACAGGCGGGTCCATGCTCAGAATTCTGATCGTTGAAGACGAACCGTCCTATCGCGAGGCGCTTGCCGTCGCGCTCGGAGCAGAGGGGTTTCATGTGGAAACTGCTGCGACTGGCCGCGAGGGCGTGAGACAGTTCCGGGCCGAACATCCCGACATTGTCCTCCTCGACCTCATGCTTCCTGAGATTTCGGGCCTTGATGTGCTTCGATCGATACGGCGGGAGTCCGATGTGCCCGTCATCGTTGTGTCGGCGAAAGATAGTGAAAGTGATGTCGTGTCCGCGCTTGAGCTTGGTGCCGACGACTATCTGCGTAAACCGTATTCGATCCGCGAGCTTGTTGCCCGAATTAGGGTATCGAGTCGTCGGTCCCAGGCGGGTGACGCGAACGAGGATGAGTCGTCGGTCTTCGGCAACGCAGTGCTCGATCCTGGAACGTACGAGGTCCGAATCGGGTCGGTGACGATCGACCTTCGGAGGAAGGAGTTCGCGTTGCTCAGACAGCTCATGGAACGTGGTGGCCGCATCGTTGCCAGAGAGACGTTGCTCGATGCAGTGTGGGGTATCCATTGGACGGACTCCAAGACTCTCGACCAGCACGTACGGCGACTGCGCCGAAAGTTCGAAGCTGCCGATGGCGCCCCCGAAATTGTCACAGTGAGGGGGGTCGGGTATCGCCTCACCGACCCGAGCGGTAGTCGTGATCGACCCCGGACACAGTGAAGGTCCCGGGTTCGCCGGGACCTTCAGGTGAATCCGGACTGTTTAGGAGAGTCGGGCGAGCGCCTCGGTGTATGCCGAGAACTCACGACCTTCACCGAGTGATTCCGTGTTGATGATCTCGCGTACGATGCCCTCGGCGTCGAGAACGAAGGTGTACCGGTTGGCGACCCCGACGGTGTCGTTGAAGACGCCGTAGGCCTTGCTGACCTCACCGTGCGGCCAGTAGTCCGCGAGGACGGGGAAGGTGAACCCTTCCTTCTCGCTCCAGGCGCCGTTCGTGAAGAATGTCTGGCAGGTGATCGCAACGACCTGTGTATCGAGGTCATTCAGGGCAGAGAGACTGTCGCGTATTGCACAGAGTTCCCCGGTGCAGATGCCTGAGAACGCAAATGGGATGAACACGACAAGAGTGTTCTTGCCTTTGAGGCCCTCGAGGCTGACCTCGGACTTGTCTGGCGCGAGAAGGGTGAATGATGGTGCGGGTGCACCGACTGTTGCAGCCATGATGCTGGCCTCTCTTTTTTGGGGACTGATTCGGGATGGTACCCGGATGTCTACCGGCAGCGAACGTTTCTGTCTTGGCGTCCATGTGCGCATCATTGTGCGCAAATGGACGCCAAGACCGGGAGATTGGGGCTAGTCGAGGTCGATGTCTATGTCGGGCAGGTAGTTGCGAGCTACCCATCCGACGGAATCGGTGAGTTCATCTGCGGTGGGCACGGATTCTGCCGATGACCACAGCTGATCGAGCGACTCGACCCCCCACTTATCGACGAGTTCGCGTACGAGCCGGCTGGCGTCGGCGGCGAGACCGCGGTCGAAGCGCAGACCGATCATGGCGCCTATCCCGTCATCGGCCTGTCCCGGCTCGGATCGCCGCAGAGTATGTGCATCGACGATTCGAGTAAGCGACGGAAGCATGTCACCGGCGGCATCAGCAATCACGACGTCCACAAAACCCTCGATTGTCGCCAGGAGGCCCTGAACCTTTTTGAGCTTTGCGGTGTCATACGTAGAGCCGAGCAACTGTCCGATGCCGGCGTCTCCGGACAACAGACCTTCCAGGTCCATGGCTCCGCCCGCACCGGCAGCGGCGTCGGTGAGGCGCGACATATCGAACTCAACTGACTCGAGGAACTCGACAACGATCGTGCGGATGAGATCTTCAACGCCGGTCTTGGCGAGTAGCGATCGGTATGCCACCGCCCGCAACGACCCCCAGAACCGCACCTCGCGAGCATCGAGCTCATACTCCTGAGCAAACGCCTCGATCGCCGGGATGACGAGGACCGCATTCTTCTGACCGAGCGCCGGCAGCCCCGTGTCGAACTGACCAAGAACCCGGTGCGACATAAACCCGACCATCGTTCCCGACTGTATGCCCGCAAGTGCCGGCCCGAGTGGACCCATCATTGCGGCCATGGGGCCATCCGTCATAGCCGACATTCGTTGCGCAAGCGGCAGGATGAACCACTCGAAGGATCGCTCGTTGAGCTCGGCCCAGGTTCGGCGATCAACGGGCTGGAGCAGGTCGGCCGTGACAGTTGTCAACAGTCCGGTTCCCTGGATCTTGAGCTCAGCCGCGCCGGCGAGGTCGAGGTACTCCTCGGATACACGCGGCTCTATCAGATCGGGCTCGCCGACGATGCTCTTCATGACTTCGTTGCCAAGCTGCCAGTTCACCGGACCAGATGACTGGAACAGTTCGAACAACTTGTCGAAGATGCTGTCGCTCACAAGTCGTCAGGGCGCTCACCCAGTATCACCGGCACCGTGATCTCCTCGCCATTGCGAATTACGTCCACTTGAATCGTGTCACCTACGGCGTAGAAGCGCAAGGCAATAATTAGCGAATCCATTGTTCGGTATTCCACACCGTCCACCGCGATGATCGTGTCGCCTACCTGCAACCCGGCGTCGGCCGCCGCGCTCTCGGCTGCGAAGTCAACGATCTCTGCACCGCTCGGGCGCATCGAGCCGTCCTCAAGGTCGGCAACGTAGGTAGTGCCGATTATCCCCAAGAATGCATGGCGCACCGACCCGGTCGCCCGTAGTTCATCGATGATTCGTGTCATCACCTCGACCGGTGTTGCGAACCCGATGCCTTCAGGGCCGCGGTCGCCTACGGCAATAGCGGTAACGATGCCGATCAACTCTCCTCGATCGTTGACCAGAGCGCCGCCTGACGATCCAGGGTTGATCGCCGCATCCGTCTGCAGCATGCCGAAGAGACGGCTCGCCTGGGTATTAACCTCGCGGTCGAACGCGGAGATTACGCCGACACTGAGCGACGGGCCGCCGACGAGTGCAAGCGGACTTCCAATGGCGATTGCCGCCGAGCCGATGCTGAGCTCGTCGGTATTGCCGATGGCGATTGGCGTGAGACCGGTGGCTTCAATACGAATGAGCGCCAGGTCAGTGATTGCATCCGTCCCCTCGACTGTTGCATCAAAGATACGTCCATCAAAGAGGGTCACTCGCACAGCGGTCGCTCCTTGAACGACGTGGTTGTTTGTGACGATGAGGCCGCCGGCGTCGATGATGACGCCGGATCCCGAGGCTTCTGCCGAGAAAACACCGTTTTCCTCGGTTCCGACCTCGATGGCCACGACCGATGGAACAACGCGGTTTCCTACCTGGACCGGGTCGTACACCTCAACAGGTACCGGCGACCCTGAGGGTGACAGGGTCGCAGCGGGCGCTGCCAACGGCGCCGCGGTTGTCGCAGGAGACGCAGGGTTTGCCGGGTCGTCGAATACTCCGAACGCCCACAGTCCGCCGAGCAGCAGGAGCGCGCCGAGCATCGAAGCCACGAGAGCGACGCCGAATGTCACGGCCCGCGAAGGAGCATTGGGAGAGCTCGGTTGGTGTGCGGTTTGTGAGCCGCCGATGGTGTACCTGGTGGAGGACATTGCGTCGGTGGCCGGTAGCGTTCGCGTGACCGCACCGTAGTCAGCCGGAACCGTCGGGTCGGGAGCTCGTGTCGGATCGACCTCGCGCGCGGTGACTCCCGCTTCGAACAGCACGCTCCCGACGGGTGTCGTGGGGTCCAAGTTCGCCGGGAACGCACCGGGCGCCGACGGGGGAGAGGTACTGGCGTCGTCAGGTGTGTGAGTCGAGCCAGGTGGGGCGTCGACATGCTGGTCGGCAGCCGACAAGTCGGTCGCTGATGTGTCGGGCGCGCCGAGGGGATCGTCACCGAGCGCGGTCTCGGCAGTGTCGTCGGGCGTCTTAGCCGAGGGTGGTGGGGTCTCCGGAGTTGTGGGGAGAGAGGTCTCTTCGCCGTCCGGGTTCGTAGGGTCGTGGGGATCAGAAGTAGTGTTCATAACCCAAGCAATTGTATCGAAGGTACGGAGTAATGAACCCGTCGCACCGCCACGCCGTTGTCGTGAGCCATGACCCGATCGATGTCGCTGCGATGCTCGACGCGGTTGGTGATGATCGTGCCGGTGCGGCAGTCGTGTTCACGGGCATGGTGCGCAACCACGCACCCGGCAAGAGCGGCATTAGCCATCTCGAGTACGAGGCGTACGCCGGAGTTGTCGAGGTGAAGATCGCCGACATTGTCACCGAGGCGTTCGCTTCTTGGGACGTTCTACAGATCCGAGCCGCGCACCGGCTTGGTGAACTCGGGATACGTGACGTGTCCGTCGCGGTCGCGGTTTCGTCGGCTCATCGGGCGGAGTCCTTCGAGGCGGCGCGATACGTTATCGACGAACTCAAGAAGCGGGCTCCGATCTGGAAGAAGGAGCACTGGCCCGGAGGCGCCGAATGGGTGCGAGAGGACCACAGCAACCAGGACCTCGACCGGTAACCCGGCTCAGCAGTCCAGATGTCCATCGACGGTGCCGTTTGTCGGATTGGCGGGCAGACGCGCCACGTCGTTGAGCGAGGGCTCGGCGCTCTCCCCCCGGGGTGCGGGGTCGTTAGGCGGAGCGGTGCCTGTCACTGAGATAGGTGACAGGCACTATTCAACGGGCACCCAGATCGATGACAAAGCCCAGCAGCGAAACGCCCGGCAGAGGCTCCCAGTCTCGTTCCGGGTCTCGGACGAACCCCATGGTGAGATAGAGCGCCTGTGCTGTCGCCATCACGTTCGTTGTGCGTAGAACGACCCGGCGGCGACCCGCCGTGCGCGCCATGTTGATGCACGCCTGGGTGAGTGCTCTCCCGACACCACGATCGCGAAACGGAACATCGACTGCGAGCATCCGTATGCCCGCCGCATCGGGATCATCGAACTCAGCCCCCTCCGACTGCGATCCGGGCACAAACGTCACGGTTCCAAGAACTGTTCCGCGATCCTCGGCTACAAGCACTCGACTCGTCTTCGCGCGACCAGCGACGTCGAACAGTGCTCTTCTGTAGTCATCAGATATGACGAGTCCTTCGAGGCTGGTGAATGCACGAACGCACAGATTGCCGACCTCGTCGAACTCCGTATCTTCAGCATCTCTGATCAGCATGAGGTTATCCCTCCGGGATCTTGCGGTGCCGCGGCTCCCATTCCGGCGTTGGTCTGCCGACGACCATCTCCGCGGCTTCGCGGACCATGGGGTTGTTGTCGCGAGCGGCGGCCTTGAGCGCAGCCTCGACGTCGTCACCATCAAAGACGGTCAGGGCGACCACACAACGTCGGCGAACCTGTGGCGGACCGGACCCCACCAGATCTAGCAGCACGGGCAGAGCGTCGTCATGTCCGTTCGCTCCGAGTGCTGCGACCGCTGCCTCCTTGATCATTCTGGTTGAGCCGTTGTAGGCGAGGTCGATGAGGGGAGGGACGCAGCGTTCGTTGTCACGTTCTCCGAGTGCCGTCACGACCGCCTCAACGACCGTTGCATCCGAATCATCGAGGGCGGCGAGCAATGACTCGGTTCGATCAAGACCCGACAGGCCGACACTCTCGGCGGCCTCGGCGCGCACGCGTGCATCGGGGTCGTGAGACATCATTTCGCACAGCAGATCGATGACGTCCGGGTCTGACGAGCCTGCCAGATGTGACGCCGCGAGTCTTCTTAGCTCGGGGTCGGTGTTTGCAAGGAACGTCTCCGGATCGTCCAACAGCTTCTGGAGCTGAGCGCGCAGGTTTGCCATACCCGGAGGCTACCAAGGTAGATCGTGGGGGATACACCGAACGTCGACTACGCCTCGCCGGGTGCCCGCTCGCGGTGCTTCCGACACCGCCCCGGGGCTCGCTGTCCATACCAGTGAGAGCTCCGGGCGAGCGCACTAACCATTGACAGTGCCAATGTCTGGATTTAGCGTCAGACGAATCCGGCGGGTTGTGCCGGCGCCCGGGCGATGTCTTTGTCGGTTGGAGCAGAACGAAACAACCGGGTAGCGTCCAACGTGGCGAACGCGTCGGCGACGGTCCCGATTCAGGCCGCCGGGCAATCGCTTCGACCAGTCGGAACTCAAGCAATCAACAAACGAGGACACGCATGGCTGAAGATCACCTTCTTTCTGACCACAGCAACGGTGTGCTCACCATCACTCTCAACCGCCCGGATCGGTTGAACGCGTTTACGGCCGCGATGACGAAGGACCTCAATGCCCTTCTCGACGACGTCGCTCAGGACACCGCCGTGCGCTGTGTGGTTATCACCGGCGCCGGAAGAGCATTTTGTGCAGGACAGGACCTGCAGGACCGAACAGTCACGAGTGATGACGACGAACCGCCGAACCTCTTTGAATCACTGGAGGAACGCTACAACCCGATCGTGCGTGCGATTACCGGCATGCCCAAACCGGTGATCGCCGCTGTCAACGGAGTCGCGGCGGGTGCCGGGGCGAATCTTGCACTTGCCTGCGACCTTGTCTATGCCGCACGGTCAGCGAAGTTCATTCAGGCGTTCTCGAAGATTGGACTCATCCCCGACAGCGGCGGGACATGGACGTTGCCGCGCCTTGTCGGCTCGGCTCGGGCCATGGGTCTCTCGCTCCTCGCAGAGCCGCTGTCAGCCGACGAGGCTGTCGAGTGGGGGATGATCTGGTCGGCCGTCGACGACGCCGACCTTGTCGAAACCGTTGCGACCTCTGCCCGAACCCTGGCTGCCGGGCCGACGCTGGGTTATGCAAAGCTCAAAGAGCTACTCGGGGCGTCCTTCGGGCGGTTACTCGACGCGCAGCTTGATGCCGAACGTGATACCCAGGATCTCCTGGGCCGCTCTGCCGATTATCGCGAGGGTGTCCGAGCGTTCTTTGACAAACGCCAACCCGACTTCACGGGGTCCTGATGGGTGCGCTTGGACTCGAAACAGTTATCGGCGTGATCGGTGCGGGAACGATGGGCGCCGGTATCGCCCACGTCGCAGCCGCCTCAGGCCACCGGGTTGTCGTCTATGACCAGGATGACGGAGTCGCCGTTAGGGCCATCGAGGGAATCGGAGTGCGTCTGGTCCGAAGTGTCGAGCGGGGACGGATCGACGAAGAGTCGGCGCAGGCGACGAAAAAAAACCTCGTCGCTGCGGAATCTCTGGACGATCTTGCACCGTGTGGACTGGTGATCGAGGCGATCGTGGAGAGCCTCGACATCAAGCGAATAGTGCTCGGCGGCATTGAGAAGATCGTGAACGCCGACGCCATCCTCGCAACAAACACGTCATCGCTTTCGGTCACCGCTATCGCTGCTGAGCTTGAACGGCCCGAGCGGTGTGTCGGGATGCACTTCTTCAATCCAGCTCCCGTGATGCGCCTCGTCGAGATTGTGCATGGCGCGGTGACCGACCCGGATGTTGCTTCCTCGGTTTTCGAAACGGCCGAGGCGTGGGGCAAGACCGCGGTCCACACACAATCGAGCCCCGGATTCATCGTGAACCGTGTCGCCCGTCCTTACTACGGCGAGGCGTTGCGGCTGCTTTCCGAGGGTGCTGCCGATGTGGCAACGCTCGACGCGGTGTACACCGAGTGTGGAGCATGGCGGATGGGTCCGTTCACGCTGCTCGATCTCATCGGGCTTGACGTCAATCTTGATGTATCCAAGTCTGTGTATGCCCGGACGTTCTACGATCCCCGATTCGCACCGTCATATGTACAGCAGTCTCTCGTCGATGCGGGCCATCTCGGGCGCAAATCGGGTCGTGGCTTCTACGAATACGGGCCCGACACTGTTGAACCGGACCCGACCACGGCACCCGACCACGGCCTCGACAAAGAGGTCGTCGTTCACGGGGATCCGGGAGCTATGGGGGCGCTGGTAGACCGTTGGTCCATGCGTGGCATCTCCGTCACCCACGTCGCCGGCGACGGTTTGATCTCGGTCGGTGATATCCAGCTACGTCTCACCGATGGCCGATCCGCGACCCGGCTTGTCGACGAGGGCATCGCTCCACCCAACACCGCGGTCATGGATTGGGTTCACGACTGGAACACAACATCTCGGGCGTGTATCGCTGCGGCATCGACCTGCTCGCGGAGCTCGTTGGGCACCCTTGTTGGTGCACTTCAGGCGGCCGGGTTCCGGGTCACGGTGATCGAAGACTCACCCGGACTCGTTGTCGCGCGCACGCTCGCCACTCTGGCGTCTGTGGCCGGCGACACCGTGCTGCATGGCATTGCGTCGGTCGATGCGATCGACACCGCCATGCGCCTGGGCACGAACTATCCGTCGGGTCCGTTGCAGTGGGCCGCTCGGGTCGGGTATGGGCGAGTCGTTGCAGTACTTGATCATCTGGTCGAGGCATACGGCGAGGAGAGATATCGGGCATCGCTGTGGTTGCAGCGGGCTGCACAGGGCGAACGACTTGCCGGAAAGGTTTCGACATGACTGAGGCGTTCATCTGCGACGGTGTTCGGACACCGATCGGCCGATTCGGTGGAGCATTGTCCGGTGTGCGACCTGACGATCTTCTCGCACATGTCATGAGGACAGTCATGGAGCGCAACCCGTCGGCGACCTGGGATGCAACCGATGACGTTTTTATGGGCGCCGCGAACCAGGCTGGTGAGGACAACCGCAATGTTGCGCGCATGGCGATTCTGTTGTCCGGCATGTCAACGGATGTTCCCGGCTCCACAATTAACCGACTGTGTGGATCCGGCATGGAGGCGATCGGTCTTGCTGCACGAACCGTGAAGGCGGGCGAGGGTCACTTGCTGCTAGCAGGCGGTGTCGAGTCGATGAGCAGGGCGCCGAAGGTCATGCCCAAACCGGACGTCGCCTTCAGTCGCTCGGTCGAAATGTATGACACCACGATCGGCTGGCGTTTCGTAAACGAGAGGTTGGTAGAACGTTTCGGCCGGGATGAAATGCCGTCGACCGCCGAGAATGTTGCACGTGACTTTGCCATTTCCCGGACTGACCAGGATGCGTTCAGCGCCCGTTCTCAGGAACGCACGGCCGCAGCAGTCGACTCGGGACGTCTTGGTCGTGAGATCGTGCCGGTCGAGATCCCCCAACGGAGGGGTGATCCGGTGGTTGTCGCCAACGACGAACATCCCCGTCCCGGGATTACTGTCGAGAAGCTTGCGGGACTGCGAACACTGTTTGAGGGCGGGACGATCACGCCGGGCAATGCTTCGGGGATCAACGATGGGGCCGCCGCGACGATCGTCGTTTCCGCTGCCGGTGCTGAGCAACACTCACTGGTACCCCGTGCACGAATCGTCGGCATGGCGACAGCAGGTGTTGCGCCCCGGATCATGGGTATGGGGCCGGTACCGGCGACACGGAAGGTGCTGGACCTCGTCGGGCTTGAACTCTCGGACATGGCGGTGATCGAGCTCAACGAGGCGTTCGCATCCCAGGCGCTCGCGGTGCTTCGCGAGCTCGGTGTTCCTGACGATGCCGAGCACGTGAACCCGAACGGCGGTGCGATCGCCCTCGGACATCCCCTTGGTATGACGGGGGCCCGATTGGTGAACACTCTCGTGGAGGAACTCCACGTCAGGGATGCAAGGTTTGGCCTCGCGACGATGTGCATCGGCGTGGGGCAGGGAATAGCGATGGTTTTGGAAAAGGTGTGAGGAGACGCACATGACGACACAAGCGTTGATTGACACGCATAGGGCGACATTGGAGAAGGCCCTCACGGCCATCGAGACACGGGAGTACTGGAGCCCGTATCCGGAATCTCCACGGGCGTACGGGGAGGATGCTGCGGCACAGGGCGAAGCTGCGTTCAAGGCTCGGCTCGGTAATCCCTTTCAGCTTGACCAGCCCTCCACCGGCATGATGGACGTTGCGGAGTATTCGCCGTACGGCATTGATCTCGGTGTGAGCTATCCGACGCCCGACATCGATCAACTGATTGACGCTGCACAGACTGCGATGAACACCTGGAGTCGTGCCTCGGCCGACACCCGCGCCGCAGTGTGCCTGGAGATCTTGGACCGGCTATCGAAGCAGAGTTTCGAGATGGCTCATGCCGTCATGCACACGACCGGGCAGGCGTTCATGATGGCGTTTCAGGCGGGGTCGCCCCACGCACTCGACAGAGCATTGGAGGCGGTTGCGTACGGTTATAGAGAGATGACCCGGGTACCGACATCGATGCGGTGGGAGAAACCACAGGGCAAGCGTGATCCCCTCGTTATCGACAAGGAATGGCATGTTCGCCCCCAGGGTGTCGAGGTCACGATCGGCGTCTCGACGTTCCCGACGTGGAACGGCTATCCGGGGATCATGGCGAGCCTCGTCACAGGGAATGCCTCGATCATAAAACCGCACCCCGGAACGATCCTGCCGTTGGCGATCTTCGTTGAGACGGCTCGTGCAGTCCTCGGGGAAGCCGAATTTGACCCGAATCTGGTGATGCTTGCGGTCGACACCCCGGACGCACCGATAGCCAAGGACCTCGTGCTGAACGAGAATGTCAAACTTGTTGATTTCACCGGCGGTTCGGCCTTCGGCGGCTGGCTCGAGAACAACGTTCCCCAGGCCCGGGTGTTCACGGAAAAGTCGGGCGTGAACTCAGTCATTATTGATTCGGTACCCGACTTGAAGGGGATCATGCGCAACCTCACCGTGTCCACGTCGCTGTATTCGGGTCAGATGTGCACGACGCCTCAGAACATCTTCATCCCGCGAGACGGCATCACCGTCGGGGATGATCATGTGACGTTCGACGAGGTCGTCGATGCCTACACCGGCGGTCTTGCGGGGCTGCTCGGCGATGATGAGAGAGCCAGCGACATTCTCGGATCGATCAAGGGTGATGACACCCTCGGCAGGATCGACGATGCCGCATCCGGGGGGAATGTGCTTCTCGAATCGCGAACCGTGACCAACCCGACGTTTGAAGGCGCGACTGTTCGTACGCCGGTCGTGGTTGGTGTCGATGCTGTTGATGAGGACGCCTACATGCGTGAGATGTTCGGCCCCGTCGTATTCGTGGTGGCTACGGATTCGACGGAACACTCGCTGCAGCTTGCCGAGAGATCGGCGCTTGAGCACGGTGCCCTGACCTGGTTGGTGTATTCCACAGATCCCGATGTTATCGATAGCGCGGTCGATAGCGCGATCAATGCCGGTGTGTCGGTTGCGTTCAACCTTGAGGGTGGGCTCTACGTCAACCAGTCTGCCGCCTTCAGTGACTTTCATGCGACGGGGGCGAATCCAGCCGGGAACGCGTCGCTTACGGACCCCGCATTTGTCGCAAACAGATTCCGACTTGTGGGGGTAAGAAAGCCCGTTCTTTCGTAAACCGAAACATGTCCGTATGACAACCATCCCCGCGATTCTCTAGGGTGAACCGAGTTCTTACGGATTGGAAGCCCAATTCGTGGATCAAAATAAGGAGTTCAAGCTGGAGGTCTACATTATGCTGCTTCGTGGCTCCGTTGGTTATGGAGAGGTCCTATGACGGCGACAATGGACCGTCCGTCCGCGCCGAGCACCGGTTCTGGGTACGTGACGGTCGCATCTCGTGCGCGTGACTGGGCGGCTAGTTCCCCCGATGTGGTCGCGATGCGCGACAAAGATTTCGGTATTTGGCAGGAGAAGACGTGGGGCGAGCTCTGGGAGGATGTGCTTGATGCCGCCCATGCTCTGCTCGATACGGGAGTATCGGTGGGCGACGTCGTATCGATCCATTCCGAGGATCGTCCCGAATGGATAATTCTCGACCTCGCAACGGTTGCGATCCGTGGCATCACAACGGGGCTGTATCCCACGAACCCGATGGCCGAAGTTGTGTACCTGGTGAACGACTCGGGCGCCGCAGTGCACTTCGCCGAAGACCAGGAACAGGTCGACAAGCTTCTCGACGCTGAAGCCGACGCTTTCCCGAGTGTGAAGAAGATCCTGTACGTTGAGCCACGCGGTGTTCGTAACTACGACGATGACCGCCTCGAGTTCTGGGACGTCTTCATGGAGCGCGGACGCGCACATCGGGCTGCCAACGAGGGCGCTGTCGAGGCGTTGATGGGACAGGCCGACGCTGAGGATGTGATGACGCTCGTGTACACGTCCGGTACAACGGGTCCACCAAAGGGTGCGATGCTCACGAACGCCAACGCCGAGTTTGCGATTGCGAAGATCGTCAGAGCGCCGAATCGCACAGGTGACGGTCTGGCCCCCGGTCCCCACGACCAGGTGCTCACGTATCTGCCGTTGTGTCATGTCGCGGAGCGGATCTTCTCCACGTGGACAATGGTTGGAACCGGTTGCGTTCTAAATTTTGCCGAGTCGATTGAAACGGTGCAGGTCAACCTGCGCGAGGTCCAGCCGACGCTGTTCTTTGCGGTCCCGCGCATCTGGGAGAAGATTCACGCCACCGTCCTCATCAAGATGGCAGATGCCACACGGTTCAAAAAGCTCATAGGCGCCGGTGCGATGCGTCTTGCAACATTCATCGGCCGCGAGCGTGTGAACAACGGCGGTCTTCACACGCTGAAGAGCCGGATCGCGTATGCGATCGGTGACCCGCTGGTATTCCGGGCCCTCAAGGAACGCATCGGCCTGCGACGCTGTCGGTGGGCGGGATCCGGAGCGGCGGCAATCGCTCCCGAAGTGCTCGAGTTCTTCATGGGGCTCGGGATTCCCGTGTACGAGTTGTATGGCATGACAGAGAACGCCGCGGTCGCAACGTTGAACTTCCACGGTCGCGTCAAGCTAGGCACCGTCGGTGAGCCCTATCCGGACATCGGGCTCCGTCTCGACGAGGAAACGGGTGAAATCCAGACGAAACATGACGGCGTGTTCAAGGGGTATTGGAAGAAACCGCAGGCAACAGCAGACACGTTTACCGAGGACGGATGGCTCAAGACGGGTGACGTTGGTGAATGGGTGGACGGCACCCACCTCAAGATCATCGACCGCATCAAACACATCATCATCACTTCGGGTGGAAAGAACATTTCGCCGTCTGAGATCGAGAACTCCCTGAAGGCGTCGCCGTATGTGAAGGAGGCAATGGTCATCGGTGACGGACGCAAGTACATCACCGCGCTGATCGGAATCGAAAACGACACCGTCGGCAATTGGGCGCTGCGGCGCGAGATCACGTACACCACGTATCGAGATCTGTCGGAGAAACCCGAGGTCATTGCCTTGATTCAAGACATCGTCAACCAGACCAATGAGAAGTTCTCAAGAGTCGAAGGCATCAAGAAGTTCAGGATGATCCCCAAGGAACTTGACCACGAGGACGGCGAGCTGACCGCTACCCAGAAGATCAAACGTTCCGCCATGGTCGACATGTTCTCCGATCTGGTGGAGGACATGTACTAATGCTCAGTGTGCCGCTGGTTGCTCAGGTGGGCGGGACTCCGCTCGAGACACTGATCACCAAGACCATCGACGGGCTTGCACTCGGGGCCATCTACGCGCTCCTAGCGCTTGGTTTTGTGATCATCTTTAAGGCGACCCAGGTCCTCACCTTTGCGCACGGCGCCGTGTCGGCCATGGGCGCGTATCTGGTGTCGTACTTCGCCATCACGCTCAACGTCCCGGGTCGGTGGCTTCCGGATCTTCCCGTGACATTGCAGTTCACGATATCCGCAGTCATCGCGATTGTCGTCGCCGCCGGCATAGGGATGGCACTTGAACGGGTCTTTATCAGACCGATGATCGGAGAACCGCTATTTTCGATCGTCATGATCACAATCGGTCTCGATATTGTGATCCGCACTATCGTCGGTGACTACATCGGGCAGGGCAACACGGTTGTCACTGGAGCTCCCTGGGGCTTTCTGTCCCAATGGAGGATCGGTGGCGTGATCATCCAGCATGCTCAGGTCGCCACGATCATCGTTGCCATTATCACCGTGGCTGTGCTGATGTGGTTCTTCAAATCTCGAATCGGTATCGCGATGCGTGCCACTGCGTTTGACCAGGAGGCCGCGATGGCTCAGGGCATCAGCGCCGGCCGGATCTTTTCCCTTGCCTGGGCTATCGGCGCTGCACTCGCAGTGCTCGGCGGCATCTTCGCCGCCGTGCCTCCCCGGGCCCTGGGCGTCTCCGCGGGAACAGCTTTTTTCGCCCTTCGTGCATTTCCCGCAATCGTCATCGGTGGCCTCGACTCAATCAAAGGGGCCGTTGTCGGCGGGTTCATTGTCGGGATGGCTGAGGTTATGGCGGGGCACTACTTGTCCAGCGTCACGGCCCTGGGTATCGGGTTCAACACCGTGGTGCCGTACCTGGTGATGATGGCGGTACTGCTAGTACGACCGCATGGGTTGTACGGAACTGTGGAGATTCGTCGAGTATGAGAGGTCGTCCTAACCTTTTCGCGAGTTACGCGGCCGAGCAGGGGATATTGCCCACGACCACCAAGAAGGTATCTGCCGTCCTCCTGGTGATCGCCGCGATAACGATTCCGTTGGAGATCCTTCCGGTCCTCAACCAGTTCTCCCAGCCGGCCTGGTTAGTGCTCTTGAACCGATCGTTGATCTTCTTGATTGCAGCTCTGGGACTCAACATTCTGGTCGGCCTGGCGGGGCAGGTGTCATTGGGTCACGCGTTCTTCATGGGTGTCGGCGCCTACACCGCAGCCGTGTTGGGAGGCACGGGCGCAGGCCTCTGGTCGTTGGGTCTCCCGATCTGGGTGTGGTTGCCGCTGTCCGGAATCATCCCGGCGCTTCTCGGCATACTGATCGCCCCGACGGCAGTCCGTGTTCGAGGGTTATATCTCGCGATTGTCACTCTTGGGCTGGTGTTCATCGGTGAGCACATTTTCCGCAACGCGAACTCGATCGCCGGCGCGCCCGAAGTCGGGCGAGAGTGGCCGCGACTCGAGCTCCGGATATGGAAAGAGGAGAACCCGCTCATAGATTTCGCCAGCGACGGGAATTGGTTCGGAGTATCGCTCCCGGGCGAAGCCAAGACGTTCTACTTCCTGCTGGTGATGGCAATCATCTTCGTCTTCCTGGCAAAGAACCTCGGCCGTACCCGGATCGGCCGCTCGTTCGCAGCGATTCGCGACCGTGACGTCGCGGCAGAGATCATGGGTGTTGGGGAGTTCCGAGCCAAGACCCAGGCCTTTGCGATTTCCTCGTTTTATGCGGGTGTATCGGGTGCGCTGTTCGGAGTTGTGGTCGGGCGGCTCATTCCCGAGACCTGGAATTTGTTCCTATCGGTGCAGTTTGTCGCCATCGTGTTGATCGGAGGCGCCGGGACGGTTGCCGGTACGGTGCTTGGTTCGTTCTTCGTGGTGTTGATGCCCCGGATGGTCGAGAACGTGACCCGGTTTCTCGGTGACCAGGCGATTGATGGTGGGGTGCTCTCCATCGTCGGAGACTTCGTGGTGTCCATCGATGGAGACTTCGGGCTGATTTCGCTGTCCGCACAGGGCCCCGGCCTCAGTATTTTCCAGCTAAATCAAGTGATCTATGGCCTTTTGATCGCCGTGTTCCTAATATCGGAACCCCTCGGCCTTTTCGGTATTTGGATTCGGATCAGAAACTATTGGAAGGGTTGGCCGTTCACCTATTAGGTGAAACGGCAACAGGACAGGTTGCCCGGTGCCCGGCATCGAGCAACGTGGGTAGAAAACGAAACACAACGAAACAAGAAATGGGAGGTTGGATGCACCTCAAGAAAAAGATGGTCGTCTTTGTTTTTGTCTTTGCATTGATTGCCGCCGCTTGCGGCGGTAGTACTGCGACGACAACAACAGCTGCACCGGGTGGCGGTGGCGACACCACCACGACGGCGCCGGCGCCAGTAACAACAACTACAAAGGCTGGTCCGACCACAACCGTGGCTCCTCCAGCGGCAGAAATTAAAACAGACATCGGTGTCACCGACACTGAAATCAACATCGGCTTGCTCGCCGACCTAACCGGTCCGTTCTCAGGCTTGACAGTCGACATCGTCGATGCTCAGCTCGCCTATTGGGAAGACGTTGTGAACGCGAACGGCGGTATCGCCGGTCGTATGGTGGTTCCCATTGTTGAGGACACTGGCTACGACGTCGTCCAGCATGGTGAGAAGTACACCAAGATCATTGATCAGGTGGTTGCGTTCTCGAACTCTACGGGTTCACCGCACACCGCCTCCATTCTTGGCCAAGTCAAGGAAGACAATGTTCTGGTGATTCCCCTGAGCTGGTACTCGGGCTGGGCTGACCCCAACTTCGACAATGGACTGACCTTCGAGCAGGGCACAAACTACTGCCTCGAGGCGATGAACGTTGTCCAGTGGCTTGCCGAGAAGCACGAGGCTGAGACCGGCGCGAAGCCGACGATCGCCATTGTTACCCGGGCGGGTGACTACGGACAGGACGCCGCTGCAGGCGCAAAGTATGCAGCAGCGCAATTGGGTCTCGAAGTCGTGTACGACGGTGAAGGCACCATCGTGCGTGGCCAGGACAAGACCCCGATCATCTCAGCCATTCTGGCTGCGAACCCGGACTGGGTTTGGATCACAGCAGCTCCATCGGAGACCGGTGAGATCATGGGTGGTGCCGTTTCACAGGGCTTCACCGGTCAATGGACAGGCTCCGTGCCTTCCTATGACTTCCGGATGCTCGACTCAGCATTGGCTCCTGCATTGCAGGGCTTCTACTGGCAGACGGCATACAACGTGACCTGGGGTACCGACGTGCCGGGCATGCAGCAGATCTCTGATGTGCTGAGTGCCAGTTACCCGGACCGTCGTCCTTCCGATGCCTTTGTCATCGGCTGGAACGAGGCCGTTTCCATGGAGCAGATCCTGCGTACTGCCGCCGCAAACGGCGATCTCACCCGTCAGGGTGTAATCGACGCGGCGAACAGCATCGATACGATCGCGCTCAACGGAACGGGTCCTGACTTCAACTATCGGGGTGAGCCGAACGACTTCGTCGTCCGGGAAATCTACATCCTGAAGCCAGACGTCGGGGTCTACACCGCTGCCGGTGGTGCAGATCAGAAGCTCTCTGACGGTCTTGGAACTACCGGTTCCACGCTCGTTGAGGGTCCGTTCACACGCTCAATCGCGGCTGGATTCAACTTCACCGGCGCATGCTGGACTGAAGCTGATGGCAACACGATTGGCACCGGCTAACGACTAACTATCCGAGTGAGTGGGGGGTGCGACTCGTCGCACCCCCCACTGCTCACTAGTCACTACCAAGGAATACTTTCGAGATGCTCGAAGTCGCCAACCTAGAAGTCGTCTACAACGACGTAGTTCTCGTCCTGCGCGGTATCTCCATTGAGGTGCCCGAAGGGGAGATCGTGGCACTGCTCGGAGCCAACGGGGCCGGCAAAACAACGACGATTCGTGCGATCACCGGTCTGCTCGACGTTCACGAGGGTGACATCACCAAGGGCCGGATCTCGTGGAACGGTCAGGCGATCGAGAAGATGGATCCGGCCGATATTGTTCGCGCCGGCATCACCCAGGTTCTTGAGGGTCGCCGGATCTTTGCGGAGATGACGGTCGATGAGAACCTTAAAACCGGGGCGTTTACCAGCAAGGACAAGGCTTCTGAAGCCGCCGCGTATGACCGTGTCATGACGATGTTCCCGATCCTTGCCGACCGCCGTTCGTCGGTTTCCGGTTATTTGTCAGGCGGGGAACAACAGATGTTGGCGATGGGCCGGGCGCTCATGGCCGACCCCGAGTTGCTGATCCTTGACGAGCCCTCGTTGGGACTCGCGCCGAAGCTGGTCCAACAGGTCAAGGAAATCATTGTCGAGATCAACAAGCAGGGCACCGGTGTTCTCCTTATCGAGCAGAACGCCAACATGGCGCTCTCGATTGCGACCCACGGTTACATCATGGAGACCGGAAAAGTCGTGATGGATGGAGCCTCGGACAAGCTCCTCCAGGATGAAGACGTCCAGGAGTTCTACCTCGGGTTGCATGGCTCCGGAGAACGCAAATCTTTCAAAGACATCAAGCACTACAAGCGTAGGAAGCGGTGGTTGTCATGAGCGAACCGCTGCTCGAATTCGAGAATGTCAGTCTGTCCTTCAAAGGCGTCAAGGCACTTTCGGGTGTCAGCTTCGAGGTTCAAGACGGTGAGCTGTTCGCCATCATCGGACCCAACGGTGCAGGCAAGACCTCAGCCTTCAACTGTATGAACGGGGTGTATAAACCCCAGGAGGGCGATATCCGCTGGAAGGGTGAATCGATTCTGGGTCGGCGCCCGGACCGGATCGCGGAACTCGGTATTGCGCGAACGTTCCAGAACATTGAGTTGTTTGCGCACATGACGGTGCTCGAGAACCTGTTGCTCGGTCGCCACATCCGTACCGATGTCGGGTGGTTCTCCGGGTCGTTCTGGACCAAGAAGGCGCGACGCGAAGAACTCGACAATCGCGACAAAGTCGAGGACATCATCGATCTGTTGGAGATCGAGTCGTGGCGACAATATCCCGTGGCGCTTTTACCGTACGGTATCCAGAAACGTGTCGAGCTGGGTCGTGCCGTTGCGATGGAACCCGAACTGCTGCTGCTCGACGAACCGGTGGCCGGCATGAACCTCGAAGAGACCGAGGACATGGCTCGGTTTGTTCTCGACATTCGCGAAGAGCTGGGCATCGCGATCATCCTGGTCGAGCATGACATGGGTCTTGTCATGGATATCGCTGACCGGATACTGGTACTCGACTTCGGCACGCCGATCGCGATGGGTGTACCGGCCGACGTACAGCGTGACCCGGAGGTCATCAAGGCGTACCTCGGCGAAGACGTAGACGCCTGACCAACCTCTCTTCCTGGAGTGGATGGCAATACAGCGATATTCCACCTCGGGGAACTAATCTAGGGATTCGGGCGTCGTATCGGCACACACATTCCGAATCGGGGTTGCAATGAACTATCAAGCAAGACTTCTCGCACTAGTGGCTGCTTTCATCATGGTGGCCGCAGCGTGCTCAGGAAGCAGCGGTGAATTCGTTCCCGTGACGTCGGCAACCACCACCTCGGCCGGTGTGACCGCGACAACAGCTCCTTCCACCACGACGACGTCCGTGCCGGCCACAACAACGACTGCTCCGCCGGCCACAACAACAACCACGACCACGGTTGCGCCCACAACCACCACCACCGTTCTTCCCGGTGAGCCGATGGACTTCGGTCCGTCTGCCGGAGACGTGCTCGCAGTCGTCGGTGTCGAGTCCGACGATGTGCTCAATGTTCGCCGAGCCCCGGGAATCAACCAGGACATCGTCGCAACCGCACCCCCGCTCTCCCACGACCTTATTGCGGTCGGCAACACTCGGTCGCTGCCAAATTCTATTTGGATAGAAGTAACCCTCAACGGCACGCCCGGGTGGGTGTCGTACGCGTTTGTCGGGTACCTCGGCGACACGATGGATCAGACCGCCTATATCACGGTGCGCCATGGGTCGACTCCGTCAGGGGCCTCTATCGATGACGTCGTCGATGCAGTTGTTGCGATATACGAGTCGGACCAGCCCAGTGCTCGGATTACCCGACCTGCTCCACCGATTGTTCAGGGCGATCTCATCGAAGTGACGATCGACGTAGTGGGTCTTCTCGACGATTCCATTCTGGGGTTCCGTGTGCACTTGTTCCTGCGCCTGGACGCAGGTGTGTACACCCTTGTGAGGGTTGAGCAAACCGTTCTGTGTCGTCGAGGTGTGACCACGGCCGGAGTGTGCTTGTAACCACAAGCTAGTTCGGCTCTATGGTTCCTGTTTGATGAGGACGGTACCGGTGAATGCTCCGATGAGTTTGTCACCGGCGGGGACGTCGCTGCGGTAGGTGGCCAGCGATCGGCCCCGCCGAAGTTCGGTGCATCGCACCGTGATCGTGTCGCCCGGGCCGGCGGACCCCGAGTACACCATGTGGACGTCGATAGCGACGGCGGCCGGTCCTGCAACGTTGCTCGCAATCGCGAAGGCGATATCAGCCAGGCCGTAGCTTACGGCCCCGTGAAGGGTGCCGTGAACGTTGCAGTGGTCGTCGGTCACGGCGAGTTCAATGACGATCACGCCATCCGTACTCGCAATGAACCGGGCTCCGAGGTTTCGGGCGTAGGCGTCGCCGTCGAACAAGGCTGCGGCGCGAGAGGGGGTATCCATCGGTGCACTGTACCAACTCCGACCCCACCATCTTCCCGTTCTTGCGTAGCTCCGGGCCACATGTGGCCCGGAGCTACGCAAGAAGCCAGAAGGAGGGTGCCCATGTGGTTGGGACACCCTCCTTCTGCGCGTGGTGGACCGACCTGCGCTACCCGTCCGTGGTGGCGGTATCGGTCACGGCCGTGTCGACGGCACCGTCGGGTGCTGCATCGCGCAACGCCTTGATGGCTGCTCGGGCGTTCTCACGAGCAGCCTTAAGCTGTGCGTGGGATTCCCGCAACGCCTCTCGGTTCGCCTCAAGCGTCGCTCTGGCGGGGTCCGGCCAATCTGCAGCGTCGAGACCGATCACGTTGCCCGCAACAGGTGCTGCAAGTCGAGCTCCCTCGGCGAGATTCGCCTCGGCCTCATCAAGCAACCGGGCGGCTTCAGCCACATCCCATCCTGCTTCTTCGGCACGAGCGATCTTTTCGCCGATCTTGGTAAGCGCCTCTTCGAAACGCGGCACTCCTGCGCCGATACGGTCACTGATCGCGACCATGTGGGTTTTCGGTGCGATCACCAAATACACCCGGTAGTCGGTGGCGATGAGCGGCACGAGTTGACGGAGCTGCTCGAACGTCGTCGCGTTCTCGATCTCTTGGCCCAGCATCGTCAGGCCGCGGGCGGCGTCGACGTAGTCGGTGAAGAGCTTGTCCTTGTGCGCCAACGTCATGGACTCGGATTGCGACACCTTCTCAGTGAGGCGGTCGAGTGTCTTGAGTCGCCGATCGATCGCCTCGGCTGCGCGTTCCTTGATTCGGTCAATTGAGAGGCCGCTGTCGACGACTTCTTCGCGTGGAGTGGCGTCGCGTTCCTGTGCAAGTGCTGCAGCTGGTAGGGCGACTACGACGGCGAATGCCGCGATAACCGCAATAAGTCGTTTCTTCTTCATGGGATGATGACTCCTTCTTCCTGATTCAGTGAATTGTCCAGATCGTTCAAGATGTCGTCGAGGTCGCTGAACAGATCGTCCAGGTCACCGAGCACATCGTCTAGATCGTCAAGATCGACGGTGGCCGGCGGTGCTGTCGTCGTGGTGGGCGCCGTTGCGGCTGCCGGAGCGGTCGTGGTCGTCGTTGTCGACGTCGGTGCCACTTCCGATTCGGAGCCCTGGGTGACCTCCACAGACTGATTCGTGTCAGCTGACCGGGTCGCCCCGGTCGACTCGTTCGACGTCTGCGATACCTCGTTCGTCGGCACCTGAGGTGCCCCCGTGGTCGTGGTATCTGCGAGCTCTGTTTGCGATGGCGTGCAAGCCGCCAACACAACAGTTAGAGCTGCAATTGCAATCGTGCCTCTTCGGTGCATCGTTTTGATCCTTGTCTCGATACACCAATAGATTCGGACTCACTTGTTAGGTGAGTCCGAAGTGAATTGTGAGAATTGTGTGAAGATCTACCTGCGGGTGCGATCCACGAAACGCCACGCAGCCGGCAGAAGGCTGCCCGCGATCGCCACTTTCACCAGGTCACCGGCGATAAACGGGTACGCACCGAGCTCTGCGGCCCGGTTCCAATCGGCCCCGATCACGTTGGCCAACCACGGCACACCGAAGAGGTAGATCGTGACAGATCCAACCAGGAACGCACCCAATGCTGTGCCGACCGAGCGATCCTGGTCACGTTCGGCGAGGCGGCCGACAAGCCAGGCCGCCACGACGAAACCGACAAGGTATCCGGCGGTCGACCCGGTCGCGACGGTCCACCCACCCTTGGCGTCGGCAAAAAACGGGAGTCCGACGGCGCCCATGGCGATATAGAGGGCCTGGCTGGCAGCACCGGCGTTCGCTCCGAGCACGCCACCCGCGAGAAGGACCGCAAGTGTCTGCCCGGTGATGGGTACGGGGGTGAACCCCAGGGGGATCACCAGTTGCGCCATGGCCGCGGTGAATAGGGCGAATCCGAACACGAGAGCAGCAGTTATCGCCTTGGAGCGCGGGAACACCACACCAAGAAGCACATTTGATGGGAGAACTGTCTGCACGGAATCGCTCCTTGTTGGCTGTGATGCGCAAGCCTACCCGGCGTCGATCATGGGTGTGCGCATCGGCTCGTCAATCGTTACGGATTAGACACACCGGGGCTTCGTTTCGGTTACTTGCGACGCCACGTGGTGATGGAAGGCGGTCCTACCGAATCATGAAGGCGGTGTTCATGGAGCGGGTGTCGAACGCTCCCGGGGCGGAACCGTCACGGGCGTAACGATATAGCGCGGTTTGGAATACGACCGCAAGAGCGCTGAGGACGACTGCGACGAGTGCCAGCCAGACAATGCCGAGCGTGACGAAAATCGCAATGGTGATGCCGCTGCCGGTGAAGATACCGAACACGATGAGAGCGATCCCGGGGATCGAGGCGACGAAACCGAGAATTCCGAAACCGATCTGGGCGCTGAGGTTCTCGCCCCACGTCTTCTTGAACAGCGATGCAGACTCGGTCAGTGCATCCTTCACGCTGTAGCCCTCAAGGACCAGGAGCGGGAGCACCAGATAGGTGACGACTGTCCACGCCATCCCGATGAACGAGATGACAAGGCGGCCGACAAACCCGGCGCGCTCCTCAAGAGATCGGAGGATGATCGAGACCGTGGCCGACACCAGGGCCCATTGAAAGATCAGGCCAATCGATCCTCGGGCGCCCGCAAGCGCGGACTTGATCGTCGGATCGCCGCCTTCAAGGCGCTCGTTGGCTGCGAACACCAGTGCTGCGTTGAAGAAGATCGTGATGAACGCCAGCGATACATACAGGATGAACAACACAACGTAGGTCGCAATCCCGACTTGGTCGGTTTCGGTGCTGATGGCACCGGAGGCAAGGAGGGGAGCAATGAACGTTGCAATGGTGAGCAACGACGCCACCGCCGAGATGACCGGCAGAACAAGCAGTTCTTTGTCGGCTTTGAGAACCGCCCACGAGGTTTTTGCTAATTCAATGGAATTGGATATTCGTGACATGCGTTGAGTCTACGTGATGAATGTCCGATCTCGAAGGTCCGTTGTGAGGCAGGCATGTACCGCTCACCCGGGTGCCGCCTTCGTGCGTTGGTGCGGTCCGCAGAGTCGTTGTAACCCGTTCCCTCCCAAACTCGGTAGCATGACGGCCCTATGACCGCACCACCCGAGTTCCATGACCCACGTTGGGAAGATGTTCCAATGCATCTGCGACCCACGAGGAAGATCCCGATTTGGCCGTTCGTTGTCGGAGTATTCCTGCTCCTGATCGGTGGCGGTTTTTATGTGGCATCCCAGACACCGGTGGAGTTTTACGCACTCTCGCCGGGTCCGGTTAACGACGTCGGTGACTACATCGAGGTGATCGATGACGCGGGCCCATCGGAAGGTCAGCTGTATTTCCTCACGGTCTCGTTACGCGAGATCAGCCTGCTGGAGTATTGGGGAGCAAAACTTGATCCCCAGGTCGACCTGAGCCCGCGTGAGAACATTCGCCCCACTGGTGTGAGTCCTGAGAGTCTTCGCCAGCAGAACATTGACCTGATGGAGCAATCCAAACAGGCTGCGATTTATGTTGCGCTCACCCGTCTCGGTTACGAGGTCACATTTGAGGGCGAGGGCTCTCTGATTTCCGACGTGATCGAGGGCTCCGCGGCCGATGGCATCATTGAACCGGGCGACGTGATCGTCGCGGTTGACGGCAACCCGATCCAGTTCTCTACCGACGCTGTTAACTACATCGGTGGCAAAGCTCCGGGAGATGTCGTCAACCTTGAGCTCTTACGCGAGGCAGACGGCCCGAACCCTGAACATCTGAACATTGCCATCACCCTCGGTCCGTATCGAGCTCAGGACGCGGATGGAAACATTGTCGAAGACAACGAACGTGGCATGGTCGGCGTGTTGCTCTCGAACTACAACGCAACAATCGTTTTTCCCGTTGATATCAACATTGACTCCCAGAACATCGGGGGTCCCTCCGCGGGACTGATGTTCACCCTGGAAATCATGGATCAGTTACTTGAGGACGACCTCACGCACGGTAAGTCGATCGCCGGGACCGGCACGATCGACCAGGACGGCAATGTCGGTGCGATCGGCGGTGTGCGCCAGAAGGTGTTCGGCGCCATTGCTGCCGGCGCCGAGTACGTTCTCGTACCGGCAGACAACTACGACGATGCGGTCAAGGCGGCCGGTGACGACATTACCGTCGTGAGAGTTGCGACAATCGACGATGCCACCGATTTCTTAAACAGCCTGGACAGTTGAGTACACCAAATCTGGTGGTTTGGCCTGTAGTGTTGGGGTTCCCATGGACACCCCTTCCCCCGCCGATGATTTGAACAAACGGTCCTTTTCGGTCGCCCGCAAAGGGTACGACCGTGATGAGGTTGACTCCTTTCACAATGACGCCGTCCGGATGGTGCGCGAGGTGGAATCCGAAGTAGCCGCAATGCGCGAAACCCTGGAGCAACTCGGCCTCACCGAGGGTGTTCTCGTAAGAGATGAGTTGGATGCGATCGGATCCGAGGTGAAGAGCATCCTTCAGGCCGCTCGCGAGGCGGCTGAGAACATGAGAACCCGGGCCGCAGAGGATGCCGGACGGTGGCGCAACGAGGCCGATGCGGAGGCCCGAACAACGCGAACCGAGGCCACCGATGCCTCGGAGATGCTGCGTGCGTCGGCGTGGGATTCGGCGAATGAGATGATTGCTGCCGCGAAGGAGCAGGCCGAGTCGATGATGCGTTCGGCGCAAGAGGACGCTCTTTTCCTGCGAGCTGAGGCAGAGCGCGAGGCGGTCCGGTTGACCGGAGATGCCCGTCAGGACAGCGAAACCATGGTTCGTGAGGCGAAACGTGACGCCGAGATGCTGCTCACGGCGGCCCGGGAAGAGAGCGAACAGCTTCTCCTCGACGCCCATCAGGCGGCCGAGTCGGCCCAGCAACGCGCCCGAGCGCTCGAGGAACGCAGAGCAGAGTTGATGGCCGAGCTCGAAATGGCCCGACAGTCGATCGGAGAGATTTCCTCGGCCGCACAGACTGCACCCGAGGCGGTGGCTCCGCCGCCACGGCCGGAATTCGCCCGCAGTCCCGAACCGGGCGGGTGGGCGAACGATGATGCGTCGGTTCGAGTGATCGGCGCTGAGCGCGGTGCACCGATGCCGACCGACCCGGTCGATGCGCTCGCAATGGCCGACGAAGTAGCCGCAATGCGCGAAACCCTGGAGCAACTCGGCCTCACCGAGGGTGTTCTCGTAAGAGATGAGTTGGATGCGAT
>VAPH01024226.1_pt1 | contig 32055 bp, 35 predicted proteins | sample 3393861 | NCBI WGS metagenome assembly VAPH01 (sample SAMN08290439, study PRJNA428436) | hydrothermal vent metagenome | isolation source: Deep-sea hydrothermal vent chimney | place: Atlantic Ocean: South-mid Altantic Ridge | reverse complement strand
GTTCCGTGCTTTTAATGGATTCTCGCGCATGACGATAAGTTGCTTGATTTCTTCGAGAGAAAAATTCATGTGTTGGGCGCGTTTTATGAATTTCAGGCGAGAAATATCTTTATCATTATATAGACGAAGCCCCGATTGATTGCGGGAAATGTTGGGCAATAGGCCGAACTTTTCATAGTAGCGCAGCGTGTCAGCGGTCAGGCTTGTCTGTTTTGTCACTTCACCGATTTTATACATGGCCATAATTTAATATTCGATAATAAAAAAGTACTCATTGAGTAAATGGAGACCCGTAACGATTAATACAAGTCCGGCAAAAATTTCAATTTTCTTTTGGTAACGTGACAGCACTCGTAGTGATTCCAGCCAGCCCATGCTCCATACGCCCAGCATAATAGGTATGCTACGACCCAGGGAAAAAGCAAGCAATAGCGCGAAACCAAAAGCGACCGAACCAATAGCGGCGCTGGCGGTTAAAGCCACCAGCAGGGCCGGTGTGCAGAACGGACAAAGCGCAACTGAAAACGGAAATCCCAGTAAAAATGCACCCCAGACACCCTTTACTTTGCCAGCCTTGACGCCAAACCAGGGCAAGCGAATATTCAGCCAACCCGCCCAGACAAGCCCCATCACGATCAAAAGTGGCCCGAGGAATAAACCCCATTCTCGACCCATCACATTTTTAACCCAATCACCGCCGAGGGCAGCCGCGACACCGAGTATGATATGGATCACGAACATGCCCGACACAAAGGCTGCACCTAGTATTAATGCGCGACGCTGTTCATGTTCCCTGTCGTCGTGGGCCCTGGCGACATAGGCCAGCACGACCGGAATAGAGGCAAACGAGATCGGGTTAAAGCTGAATACAAAACCAGCCAGGAACGCCAGGCCGACCCCTGCCCAGCTTGCCTGAATTAACACGTCTTTGAATTCTGTGATGTTGATATCAAGTGATGGCATTAATAAAAACAAGGCCAATCCAATTAATAACACCGCGGTAAGATAGGGGCTGCCTTTGGCCGATCGCTGCAGAAAATCAAGACCATCCTCATCCAGGCCCCTGAAAGATGCAATCACCATGGGCACGGTGAACAACGTGGCAAATAAAAATCCTGCCAAGGCGGCATAAATAATTGAGTTCAGTGTAATCACCATACCAATGACAATTGCAATCAGTGGCAGTGTACAGGCAGGTAAAGTTAGGCCCAGTTGCACTGAATGGGGCAGTGTTTTTGATCCTGGCAGGAGTTTAAAAAACTCAAGATGGGGGATGGGAAGATAAATAAACCGCGATACTATATATATGATTGCCAATGCCGACAGAATAATGCTCGGCAGTGTGTTACCCCAGACTGGCGGACTGGTGAAGATCACAAAAGAAACAAATAAAATAATTAATAACAAACAACGGCTGAGCCAGACCGCGAGCAGGCTTTGGCAACACGCCTTTTTATCGCCAGACTGGTTGGCCCTGGCCGAAAACAAGGTGTGGGTGGCAATGGTGCAGGGCTCAAAAAATGCCAATAACCCCAGCAGTGTTGCGCTAAGCAGGGTCAGGGTAATCATGGTCAGGTCTCTTTATCCAGACGGTCGAGCAAGGCCGTGCGCAGTTTTTCTGCCGACGGCAGGCCGGTAAATACGAGCTCGTCATTGATTGCAATGGCAGGGGTGGATAACACCCCTAAAGCCACGACATAATCCAGTTCTTTCAGTATATCGACTTCGCGCCATTGAATCCGGTCACCACCCAGTTCATCGGCCATTTTATGGAGTACTTCCCGGGCATGGGCGCACTTGGTGCAACCGGGAGAGGTAAAGACTTCAACTTTTACGGTCATAATATTAAGCCCTAAAAATTTGCACGGACACCAGCTCGAACAATATATCCATTCTCTAATGCGGTGCCATTTAGATTTTGCACGACCGGGATCTGGACAGCGGTTTCGGTAATCCAGCGTTTTGTTACGTACTGGATACCAGGGCCGAGAAACAAACGGGTACCGTTGGAATTGGGATCATTGTTGCCGTTAACACTATTTTTTTCCTGGCGAACCAGGTTTGCCTCCAGGACACCAAATAGATAATCTGGAATACCACCTTCTGCGCTGGTCCGCCAGAGCCGATACTGTAACGATGCATCGAGGCGGGCGATATTACCTGCTGCAAAATCATTGGCTTCATTATTGACACGATAACTTGCCTGGGCATCGACCTGGTAACGTAAGGTTTGAAAGGTTGTCACGACACCCGCGAAATAATCCCAGGAACCAGTGCCCAGCTGAACTGGTGGTGGCAAGGCGCCAAGATTGTCACGCGCGTCGTTCTTGCCCGTCGGAGCTTTGACACCTGCAAACGGGGCGATACGGAAGGTTTGGCCCGGTTGATTATTCTGGTAAGCGGTATAACGCGTAAAAACGGACACATCACCCAGGCCGCGATTGCTGCGATTAATTTTCTGGCCTGCGATTTTCAGATCCATATCAATATCACGGTAGGGCAGTATGCCAAATACTGTCCACTGGTGATTGATGCCATAACCCATTGCCGTGACGGCAGCGGATGCAGTCCGATCACGATTGGCGGCACTGGGATCATCACCGGATTGATTGACGATCAGTTGTTCGCGAACGAGAAATTCACCTTGTGCCACAGGCAAGGCCGTATTAAAAGTAATAGGGGCTGCGGTACTGGCTGTACTCCATAACAGTACGGTCATCACCAACCCGGCGATGCCCAGGTTATTCCAGAAATATTCAGGTCTGTCTTTCATCGTTACTTCCTAAATATTGATTCAGACGCTTGATCATTTTTTGCCAGTGGATTATGCGTCTAGCCAGATACGGATTGGCAGGAGCAAATAGGAGGCTGTAAAACCAATGCCCCAGATCACCAGCGAGCTCCAGTAAATCCGTTTATTCCATTTATGGGCTGTATTACATGCTTTTGCCAACTCCTGATCGGCAGGACAGGAACGACTGGAACGAAACATTAACCAGCCGGATACCAGTAACATGAGGCCGGAAAATGCAAACACCCAAATCTTGTAGTGGGTCAGGGTCACCAAAAAAGGAAACGTGCTGGTCATGGCCACTACCGTGGCGCCCATACCAAGGGAGACAAAAATAATTGGCAATGCACAGCATATTAACGTGCCAGTCGTGGAAAACAGGGTAAAAAAAGTAACACTTTTTTGTTTTAAGTCAGCAGTCATAATTAATGCATCACTGCTCATTCGTCTTAACCGTCATGCCTTTGAAGTCAAAGCCGTTATCCAGTAACATTTTTTTAACGTAGGCTTCAGTCAGGTTTACTGAACCATCAGTTTTAACAAACAATAGCCCGTCAATATCCACCTCAAAATCCTTTACGCCCTTCATTTCTAAAAATTTCTCTTCCAGGTCATAAACACAGAAATCACAGTCAAACGAGTTGGTATGGATGGTATAAACTTTGCTACCTGCCCAGACACTTGCCGAAGCCGTGATAGCCAAAACCGTAACCAGGATTTTCAATCGCCTCATTCTTATGTACCTTAAAGCGGAAATTTTTTCATGCTGCGATAAGTGAAACCCGCATCCTTAAACAGTTTTTTCATTTGTTCTTCGGTTAATTCCTTGCCCTCGGCAATATTTACACTAACCAGACCTTTGTTAAGATCAACAGTGATATCACTGGCACCTTCAACGGCCTTCAGTTTTTTCTCGACGCCATAGGCGCAGAACGGGCAGGCCAGACCATCTACACGCATTTCGTATCTTGTGCCAGCTGCAAAAACGCTTTGTAAAAACAATAAGCTGAACAGACCGATTAAAATTTGTTTTTTCATTCTCATGACTCCACTAAATTAATAAAAGTAAATTAAAAACATATACAGAATTATAAATGCCACTCAAATATTAGTTTGGCGCGGTAGTCCGCGTTCTGCTGGTTACCACCAAGATTCTGATAAATGGGAACCTGTACCCCAGCCTTGATGGCAAAGTTGCGCTTGGTCCAGAAAATACCTGGTGATAGAAACCATGCAGTGCCGCCAGTATCGGCTAGTGCTACCCCACCCACTTCTGCCCGCTGACCAAATTCACCATTGAGCTCGAGTAACCAGACGGTATCTGGTTCCAGGTAACCTGTTGGTGTTGGGCGAATACCGCCTACAAAATCAATTCGAATCATGTCGCCACGATCAACCCGGATACCGCTGGTATCATTGGTGCCATTAAAACGATAGCGGGCACTGGCCCAGCGATACCATTTACGACCTTCGTAACCGTAGGTTAGACCTAGAATGGTATCAGTCGTGCCTTTACCCAGTGCCGGGGTTTTATTGTCAGCGGCAGTATCGGTGATTACCTTAATAAAAACTGCACCCGACTCCTGGAGACCCAGCGAGTCTTTACGCCAGAAACGGTACTTGGTGAAAACTGACACATCACCATTACCACTACTGCTATCGTTTTCAGTCTGTTTGAAATCATAGGGTAAATTTATGCCCGCTGCCCAGTCGCCAGTGATCCCGTAAGTTGTTTGTAAGACCAGTGCTTGTTCTTTGTTATCACCTGCTTGTCTTGATTCAATATCAGCGGCAAATTCCACGCCTTGTTTGAACAAAACATGGGGGCCAATGCCGAACACAGGATCATGGGCCAGGGCCGGCGCACTGGTTATGGCCAGCGCCAGCGCCAGTCCCGGAATCAGGCCCTGGTAACCTGGATATCCGGAATGGGTTAATTTATTAAAAAACATGTACAAATCTCCTGATATGTTGTTCACGTTATTTATGACAACCTAGAGCCAACTCCAGGTTCAATTTAATTGAAAACCATTTCAACTGCCAGAAAGTCTACTACCTAGAGCTGGCTCCATGTCAAGAAATATCTGGTTCTTTGGTTGTTTACAGCGGGGTTTTCAGTTTTTTTGCCTGCAATAACCCGGTGTTGCTAATATGATGCTGCTGGTTTGTTAGGCTGAGTAGAGATATCAGCACCTTTAATTGTGCCACGGGAGTTTAAGTATGTTGAAAAATTCGTTTTTAGTATTATTGCTGTTGACCTGGAGTGTGCATGCTAATGCCAAAGAAATTATTTACCAGGGAAAAGTAGAGGGCATGGTTTGTGCATTTTGTGTTTATGGTGTGAGTAAAAAAATTGGCCAATTGCCTGAAGTTGATGCGCAGACGGTTAACGTCGATCTCAAATCAGGATTGGTTAGCTTCCATAGCGCATCGGAACTAAGCCTGGAAAAAGTATCCAGGGTATTTTCCGGTTCCGGTTTTAAGCTTGTTGAGCTGAAAAAAGTTGATCAACCGACGCTAAAAATGGCTGTTTATGAAAAAAAACCAGCGCTTGTTTTTAATCTCAATAATACTGATATAAAAAAATATGGCGCCATACTCGAGTCTATAGGTGATATTGCCTCTGCCGAGACCGGCAAACTGGTAATCAAGGCGCCTGAATCTCTCGAGACTGAGTTATTGAAACCCATGATTGGCGGTAAACAAAAAATTGCCAGGGTTCAGTTTGACTTCGACAATAATAAAGAAATTCAAATAAAGTTATACCTCAGGGCTGAATAACAAATCTAATTCACAGTCCAAGGCAATAAGAGGAATAAAATCAGGAAAATAAATTTTTTGAATTATTGTCAAAGAATAAAATTCTGACCGGGTTATTCCTGACTAATTTATTCAGGCCGCCATTTCTGTATCCGGTTATTTCTGAAATCGGCAGCAAATACGGTGCCGTCGTCAGCAACTGCTACGGCGATGGCCTTATCAAACTGACCTGGCCCCTTGCCCCGTTTACCAATTGATGTCAGGAAAGTGCCGTCTGGCATAAATTTCTGGATACGGTTGTTATAGAAGTCGGCAACAAACACATTGCCCTGTTTGTCGAAATCGATACTGGTCACCGTGGCAAACCAGCCATTGAAAGGCCCGAAGATATTGATTGCCCATGGCCCGCCCCATTTACGCAGGAATTGTCCATCGGCCCCAAATACCTGGATCCGGTCATTATAACCATCTGCCATGAACAGGGTGCCATCGAGAGCCAGGGCCACATCGGTAGGGTAGTTAAACTCACCGGCCATGAAACCAATTTTGCCAGTTTTGCCCCATTGTCTGACGAAACTACCGTCAGCACGTAGTTGCTGAACTCGTTGACCATAAAAATCGGCGACAAAAACGTCGCCATTAGGGGCGACTGCCACGCCACCCGGTGAACCGAGCTCGCCCGGCCCTTTGCCTGCTTTGCCGATACTGCGTTTGTAGATACCGTCCAGGCCAAACACCTGGATTCGGTCATTCCAGTAGTCGGCTACGTACAGTTCATTGCCAGCAATAACCATGTTCATTGGCCGGCCAAGCTGGTCGCGGCCATCACCCTTGCTGCTAATCTGGCGCTTGAACTTACCGTCAAAATCAAAAACCTGAACACGACCATTACGTGCATCGCTGACAAACACCTCGCCCTTGTGTACAGCTAAACCAGTGGGGTCATTAAACTGGCCTGGCGCTGAACCTTTTTCGCCCCACGCCTTTACAAAAACGTAACCTGGGCCACTGGCCGAGGGTATCCAGAACAACCAGGTGATAGCTACAATTAAAAGCAAGAAAATGGTAAAACCACCCAGTATTTTCAGTAATATTTTACCCATGAATCAGTTCCTTTTATTGGCGTTGATATCAGATCGGTAGCTCAATGAGAATGTTCAGTAACTCACAGGTAGGTGATAATTATTATGACATCCTGATTCGTGTCACAGTTTCACTTAATCTTAAAGTTACCGGATGATGACAATTCTACACTCTGGAGTTAACTCCAGATCAAGGATTTCTGTGAATTTTTTGTAGCTAAATTTTTATTTAGCAATTGTGATAACCAATGAGGCATTGAGCTATGCGTGAATCACGAGTGCTCATTTCGGTCGCACAGTAGAGGCAAATATCGAGACTGCTATTGTCAGCAGCCGGGTATAAAAAATGAATCACCCAGGCTAATCAATAGCTAAAGGCGATCGTATTTTATACACCCCGAGAAATTTACTAATGGGCATGCCCGTCATCGTTATGACCAGCTTGTTTTTTCTTCATCGGTTCTTTGTGAGCCTTAGTGCCACCAGAGTTTGTTTGGTGATTATCTTGCATTTTCATCGATGAACTACTGCCATGACCACCATTTTTATGGGTGTGCTCGCCACTCTCAACAAGCTGTAGATATTGTTTAGGCGTCATATCCTTTAGAGCCGATATCAATGCGATCATATCCCATATTTGTTCATCGCTATTATTTGTTCCCCACCCTGGCATGCCAGTCATCCTGATACCATTTTTTATTACCCAAAATTTTTCAGATGGTTTATCGGTAAACTTGTCATATTTATACAATACCGGTGGTGCTGGATTGAGACCTTCATATAGCTCTGAAGTATCCGTTCCTGGTGCCAGGTGGCACTGACTGCACATGGCAGCATAATTGCCGGCACCGCGTTTGACCCTGGCTTTATCCGTAAGATCTGGAACCGTTATGTTTCCTGCACGTGCAACAATTGACCTGACACGAACCAGCTCAAAAAATTTTTCTGATACTTTCCAATGTTCTACATTTGCGGCTACATTAAAAACACCAAACCAGATAAATGAAAACCCGAATATAACGGCGCCTATACCCAGGCCTAATATTATTTTAGTGCGCGACATATTTCAGTTGCCTCCTCAGTTGTTAATTAATACCGGCTATATTCCATAGCCCGACTATTTTTATCTTAAAGTAAAAAAACGACTCCGACGTAATGTAATCATTGAACGTAATATAAAATATTACGCCGAAATCGTACTTTCAGTTTTTAAAACCAGGCACGAATACCAGCTACCAACCGCGCATCAAATATGTCGTCGCCGGCATCCTTGACGTAAGAAGCAGTTCGGCCATAGGTCCTGGTAAAGTTTACACCGATATAGGGTGCAAATTCCCGGACAAATTCATAGCGTAAACGCAAGCCAGTTTGTAGATCCGACAAGCCAGATCCTCTGCCTGTTTTCTCGTCATCTTTACCATAAAAATTAAGAGTAATCTCAGGTGTGAGAATTAACTTTTGAGTGAACATGATTTCGTATTCACCTTCAAGTCGCAAGGCAGAACGTCCTTCACTGCCAACAAACAGGGCAGTATCGACTTCAAAAAAGTAAGGCGCCAATCCCTTGAAGCCAATTGCAAACCAGTCCCGGTTAGGTTTCGGTTTGTTATCGTGGCGCCAACCGGCCTGTATATCCCAGTAGGGTGCAATTGCCCGGCTGTAAAGTGCCTGCACTTCCAGTTCTTCTGTTTCAGAACCGACATATTCTACGTCCGTTTTGAACCAGATCTTGTTCAGGTCCTTGCCTATCCAGGCCTCACCCTCCAGTACTGCTGGATCATCACCGTCACCAACTCGTGTTTCCAGCTGATTAATCATGACCATGCCAAGCAGTGGATCGTTACTACCACCGGCAGCAAATACTGAACTTGAAAAAAGTATGCCTGTTAAGGCGATTAATGATTTGTAATTCATTTTTGCGCCTCCTTTAGCTTACTTCAACGTGTCGGAACATGCCGGCAGCCATATGATAAAAAAGATGGCAGTGATAAGCCCATCCACCCATTGCGTCAGCCGTGACGAGATAACTGATTTGAGCACCGGGCTGTGCAATCACGGTGTGTTTACGCGGAATATGTTTGCCATCGCCGGTCTCCAGATCACTCCACATACCATGTAAATGGATGGGGTGATTCATCATGGTGTCGTTTACCAGGTTTATTCGTAAACGTTCACCAAATTTCATTTTCAGCTTGTCCGCATCATCCAGTTTAATGCCATTCACAGACCACATGTAGCGACTCATATTTCCGGTCAGGTGATACTCTATTTCCCGCGTCGGTTCCCTCGGGTCATAGGTTTTATAGAGACTGCGAATATCACCATAGGTCAGTACCCGGCGCCCATTGTTGCGCAAGCCAATGCCTGGATCATCTAGTCTGAACTGTGGATCTTCGGCACGCATATCTACGTGGGCACCAAATTCTGATTTCACGTGTGTCACTTTACGACTGGTGCCATAACCTGCTTTACCCGAACCCATCTTGGGCATATCCATTTTCGAGTGATCCATACCTTTCATGCCACCACCATTCATTTTCGAGTGATCCATGCCTGCCATGTTACCGCCACCACTCATGTCATGCCCCATAGCGCCATGATCCATGTTAGCCATGTTCATACCCATGTCACCATGAGTCAGAATTATATCAGGGTCCATTTTTGGGGCAGCGATGGTTAATGAAGGATCAGGCGTTAAAGTGCCACGCGCATAACCTGTGCGGTCAATGGATTGCGAGAAAATGCTGTAGGCACGATCATCACTTGGCTCGACTATTACATCATAGGTTTCCGCAACACCGATACGAAATTCATCAACCGTGACCGGTTCAATGTCTTGACCATCAGCAGCCACTACCGTCATCTTCAGGCCCGGGATGCGTACGTCAAAAAATGTCATGGCAGCAGCATTAACAAAGCGCAGTAAAACTTTTTCGCCTTTTTTAAATAACCCTGTCCAGCCATCAGCAGGTGCCCGGCCATTAGTAAGGTAGGTATAGGTGTAGCCGGTTACGTCAGAAATATCCCGGTCTGACATGCGCATCTGGTTCCACATATTGCGTTGTGCCCAGAACTTGCTCCAGCCGTTCTTGGTCAAATCTCCCATAGCATCACCAATGGTGCGTTCACGGAAATTATAATAATCAGAACGTTTTTTCAGTTTATGAAAAACAGAAGTGGGTTTTTCATCCGTCCAGTCTGAGATTACGACAACATAATCGCGATCAAACTTGTACGGCGCTGGTTTGATGGGATCAATCACGATAGCACCATAGGCTCCGGTTTGTTCCTGGAATCCCGAATGGCTGTGATACCAGTAGGTGCCACTTTGGTTAAGCTTAAACCGGTACTTAAAAGTTTCGCCCGGCTTGATGCCTTTAAAATTATCGGAAATATTGGGTACGCCATCCATTTCACTGGGTAAAATAATACCGTGCCAGTGGATCGAGGTGTCAGCCGCCATGTTATTGGTCACATTTAGGGTAACGGTATCGCCTTCTTTCCAGCGTAAAGTCGGTGCTGGCACTGAGCCATTAATCGCAGTTGCCAGTCGATTAGCACCGGTAAAATTTACCTGGCTGTATGAGTAAGCAAGGTCAAAGTTTCTTCCGCGCAAAATTTCAGGCCCACCGAGGACTTTTTTGGCTGCCGAGGTTGAATCGGCGCTTGATTTTGCAAACGCATTTGCACCAAACCCCATCATCGCACCACCTGCGGCCAATCCTGTAACAAACCGACGGCGCGATGGTGAAAATGGTTGTTCGCCGGGTAAATATATCTTGGACATAATTAATTCCTTCTTGGTAGCAAGTTTGGGAAAAGTGAACAAAACGCTTCAAACTTGCTTGTTTATTCAAATATAAAAACTGACTTATTTGTTGATTTATCTTGCCAGTGTAAATAAAAGGCAAGTTACATCACAAATAACGGGCGTGGCTAGCCCGGTTTCAGGCTTTCGGAGGTCGAAACAAGGAAAAGAATAAAATGGAGGTTAGGCTTGAATCATTATTTAACGAATAATCGGCCGTGTTATGAAACACGTCTGAATTGTTATTAAACGGGGACATCACTGTGGCAGCGGCTGTGCAGTGATCAACCGTGCACTGGTCCTGATTGCAGTCATGGTCATAACAATGGATTTGCGGTGTCGCAACATGTTGAGCTTTATTTTTATTCTGCTGGCTTTTATTCATTGTGTGTTGTTGTGTCGCCGTGCCCGTCACCATTCCGCAATCGGCCATGCTTGCAAAAGCACCTTGTAATGGCGCAACCGCCAGAACCAGGATCACGGCCAGAGAAATTAGTTTACGCGAAATTAGTTTGCGTGAAATTAGGTTGTCAGACAGGGATTTCATGAACTGCACACTATCATAACCTTATGAATTGCACCAAATGGATCATTGTTACCAATATACTAATGTAGTCAGAATCAGGTGATATGAGTCGAGGATTTTGAGAAAGTTCACTGGCTAACGAATTTCTCAACAAGGTTTGGCTGCTACACCAGAGTTATGCATACCTGATAGTTAGGTAAAGATCGTAATACCCGCCAGAAATTTTTATCACCTATCACCTTGAATTTAATCACTTTTTAGAACAGTTCTAAACAAAAGCGAACTATTTGTTTATTATAGAGTCTGTAGTTAACAACGGACTTCAAATATCAAATATAAGGGGGGATACTGCTTATGAGCTTATCACTGACAATTGGCCGCCTGGCCCGAAAATCTGGTGTAAATATTGAAACGGTTCGTTATTACCAGCGGCTCGGCATTATTCAGGAACCTGCCAAACCCGCGCAGGGTTATCGTATTTACACGCCAGCTACCGTGGATCGCATCCTGTTTATTCGGCGCGCCAAGGAATTGGGCTTTAGCCTGGGGGAAATCGCCGAATTACTGGAGCTTGGCGAGGGTCATTGCGAAGATGTCAGGCACCGGGCCGAAGAAAAAAGGTCTTATATTGATCAGCAAATCAGTGACTTACAAAATTTGCGCGCAACCCTGGACCAACTCATCAAAACTTGCCAGGCTGGTAGTGACAAGGCCCATTGTCCCATTGTCGAAACTTTGACAGGCACAAAATCCTGATTATCCATATATAAGCCCTGATTTCCAAAATCTTGACTCTGTACCCAGGTACGGGGTTTATACTTACCAGCAATCTGTGATCAGGAGTGTAGAAACAATGGCTGAAACAACCTCACCATCCAATAAAGGCTCAATGATTGGCGCCGGGCTCGCTGCCATTGGGGCGTCCGTGTGTTGCATTGGTCCACTGGTTCTATTGAGTTTGGGCATTGGTGGCGCCTGGATCAGCACCCTGTCGGCACTTACCCCCTACCGCTGGATATTCATTACCATCACCCTGGGGTTTTTGGGTTGGGCCTTTTACAAACTCTACATTGTCCCCCGTCAATGCGCACCTGAGGAGGCCTGTGCCGTACCCAGTGTCCAGCGTAACCAACGCATAATTTTCTGGGTAGTGACGGTTTTTCTGGCGGCACTCATCGCCTTCCCCTGGTATGGCACCATGTTTTTTGAATAGTTTGAGATAGCAGCTAACTTAAAAACACTGAATAAGGAGTATTAATATGTTTCGCAAAACCCTGGCCCCGTTATTTATAACAATCATGCTCGTGGTTGTATCTTTTAGCGTACAGGCCGTGACAACCAAAACCGTTACCCTGGACGTTCAGAACATGACTTGTAAGTTTTGTCCCATTACGATTCGCAAGGCCCTGAAAAAAGTACCAGGAGTTACCGAGGCGTCGGCGTCACTGGAAACCAAAACCGCCACCGTGACTTTCGATCCGGCAAAGACCAATGTAGAGGCCCTGATTAAGGCCACGACCAATGCCGGGTATCCGTCAACCCTGAAGAAATAATTTAGTAAAATAATCCAGGAGATTAATGTTGAACTGGTCGCCAAGTCAAATCAGTGACTTTGTGGTGCAGGCCTTTCCTGAGATCAATAAAGAACAGCAGCTATTATCATTATGCCTGTATCGTTCACTGGCCTTGGGAAAATCGGTAGCCGTTGAGCAGCTACAGAAAAAAACCGGCTTGACTGCCGAGTTTATTAGTCAGAGCTTGCAATCATGGTCTGGCGTTTTTTTTGATGACAACAAGTACGTGACTGGTTTCTGGGGACTGACGACACGGGAGACGTCGCACCGACTTAATGTAAATGGCCAGACATCCTATACCTGGTGCGCCTGGGACAGCCTGTTTATTCCAGCCCTGTTAAGCGAAACCGTACAAGTGAGCTCTTTATGTCCGGTTACAAAGAGAAAGATTGAGCTGGAAATTTCACCAGATCAGGTAAAAGTTATTGGCGACAAAACCCTTTATGTTTCTTTTTTAGTGCTGGACGAAGCTGAAATGAAAGAGGATATCATTGCCAAATTTTGTCATTTTGTTTATTTCTTTGACTCAAAATCCGTGGCTGAACAATGGCTAAGCGAACATCATGGCACCTTCTTGCTCTCTTTGGATGATGCATTCTCTATTGGTAAAAATTTTAACGCTGCACGCTATAACCTGACACTAAAATAAGAAGGAAGATTTCCATGAGTACAGTTAACTTAAAAATCACCGGCATGACATGCAGTACCTGTGCGAAAAGCGCACAAGATGCGTTAAATGTACTCGAGGGTGTCAAGGCTTCGGTTTCTTATGATGAGGGCCAGGCTAAAATCGAGACTCAGGGCATTGTAGATAACAACCAACTTTTAAAAGCGGTTGAGTCAAAAGGATATAGTGCAAGCCTGGTGGATTCTGATGGTAAGGTGGTCAGTAGTGGTGGAAGTGGTCTCCACATCGCCATAGTCGGTACCGGCTCTGGTGCTTTTGCTGCGGCTATTAAAGCAGTCGAGCGCGGCGCTACGGTAACAATTATTGAAGGCGCCGACATCATCGGCGGTACCTGCGTCAATATTGGCTGTGTGCCGTCGAAAATATTTATTCGTGGTGCAAATATCGCAAATCTACAGGGCCATCATGCTTTTGAAGGATTTCCGCTCAATACACCAAAAATAGATCGCAAGGCCATGGTGTTACAACAGCAGCAATGGGTAGAAAAATTACGCTACGCAAAATACGAAAGCATCCTGGAAGGTAATCCCGGCATTAACCTGGTGCGGGGGATGGCGCGGTTTAAAGATGCCAGCACATTAATTGTTAGTAAAAATGATGGCAGTGAAGAAATAATTAAAGCCGACCGGTTTTTACTGGCCACAGGTGCCAGCCCCGCCATACCGGATATTCCAGGTTTAAGCGGGACGCCTTACTGGACTTCAACCGAAGCCCTGGTCGCAGAAAAAATACCGAAACATTTAATTGTACTCGGTGCATCAGTTGTGGCCCTGGAACTGGCCCAGGCGTTTCGCCATGTTGGTGCCGAGGTAACCGTGCTGGCACGCAGCAGCTTGTTGTCAAAAGAAGATTCAGAAATTGGTAAAGGCATGATGCAGGTTTTTGTTGATGAAGGCATTAATGTCATGGTCAACACCTCACCTGAATTCATTAGCCATGATGGAAAAAATTTCACACTTAAAACCAACCATGGTGAGGTGAGTGGCGATCAATTATTGGCGGCTACCGGTCGCGCAGCCAATACCGCTGCTTTGAACCTGGACAAGGCAGGTATTAAAACCAATCAACGTGGCAGTATTGTGATTGATGACTACATGCGCACCAATGTAGAGAACATTTATGCCGCCGGTGATTGCACCAGTCTACCGCAATTTGTTTACGTGGCCGCAGCAGCCGGCTCCCGCGCCGCCCGGAATATGACAGGCGACGAAGTGGCCATTGATTTGTCTGTGATGCCGGCAGTTGTATTTACCGACCCGCAAGTCGCCACGGTTGGTTTAAGTGAACAACAGGCTGAAGACCAGGGGCTAGACGTTGATAGTCGTAAACTTGACTTGGAAAACGTGCCCCGGGCCCTGGCCAACATGGATACGCGAGGTTTTATAAAACTGGTGGCAGAAAAAGACAGTGGTCGTATTATCGGTTGCCAGCTGCTGGCCCATGAAGGTGGTGAAATAATACAGACGGCGGCCCTGGCTATTCGCAATCACATGACTGTCGAAGAGCTGGCCAACCAGTTATTTCCATACCTAACAATGGTGGAGGGTTTAAAATTGACCGCCCAAACCTTTAGCATGGATGTAAAACAACTCTCCTGTTGTGCGGGATAAGGCCCTTTGTATTAAAGGGGTACAGCGAAAAATTTGGAATTTGCTATGCTACAATATTCCTTAAGTGGTTTTTTTATAGAGTTCTCAGACTGTACCCCGAATAAAAAAACATGGACTAAAAATCTCTCCAGGACAAATTAGTGACGCGAGATAATCAACTTTTGAATTCAGACAAATATCGTCCCAAATGGGGTGACTTAGCACTGATCTATTTATTCTTTTTCTATTTTTCAGGCGTTTACCAGGCCCTTGTATTCAGTGCCGGCATGGCCGGGGGTGCCGGTATGCGTCAGGCACTGCTCATGAGTGTGCTTTGGTTGATTCCAGTTTTGTTATTTCCCCGCTACACACGCAGCGTTACCGCATTCATAGGTTTGATCCTGTGGGCCAGCTCGTTGGTCAGCCTGGGTTATTTTGCCTTATATGGGCAAGATTTTTCCCACAGCGTTATTTTTATAATTTTTGAAACCAACCCGGCTGAGTCCACTGAATTTCTCCAGTCGTACTTTCGCTGGTGGATGATTCTCGCGCTGGCAGTCTATAGCTATTTACCCTATTTGTTATGGAAACAGTTACGCCCAGTCCACCTGGCTAACAGGCAACGAACAATTACAGTAATAGTAGCTATTTTCATAGTTAGCTGGCCATTTAGTAATCGCTTGTTGATCAAACAAACTTCTCTTCAAGTTGCCCTCGACCTGCAAGCCAAACTGATGGAGCCCGTTGCTCCCTGGCACCTGGTAGTAGGTTTTCTGGAATATAAAAAACAGTTAGCAGCTGCGGAAAAAATTTTATTGCAGGTTAACAAACTGCCGCCCCTGGAAAACCTGTCAGATGACCATGCAAATAAGCCCATGAACCTGGTATTGGTTATCGGCGAGTCAACCAATCGTCAACATATGGGAATTTATGGGTACTCGCGAGACACCACGCCCCGGCTCGAAGCGCTGCAAGATGAGTTACTGGCTTTTGACAATGTTTACACGCCACGACCCTATACCATAGAGGCGCTGGAACAGGCGTTGACTTTTGCTGATGAAAAACATCCGGACCTGTACCTGAAAAAGCCCACGCTGATTAATTTAATGAAGCAGGCCGGTTATAAAACCTACTGGATAACCAATCAACAAACCCAAACAAAAAGAAATACCATGTTGACTATGTTCTCGAAACAGGCTGATCAGCAGTTTTACATGAACAATAACCGTAATCAGAACAGCGCCCAATACGATGAGGTCGTACTAGCACCCTTTAAAAAAGTGTTAAATGATGATTCTAGTAAACGTAAATTTATTATAATTCATCTCCTGGGTACCCATCGTAAATACAATTACCGTTACCCCGATAAATTTTCAGTATTTGATAATTATAAAGGACCCCCCTGGCTCAACGAGGAACAGACAAAAGAGTACAACAGTTATGATGACGCAGTATTATATAATGATTTCGTTATCTCATCGCTGATAAGCGCACTGAAAGAAAAACAACAAGCTAACGACCTGTTATTGTATTTTTCAGATCATGGTGAGGAGGTCTATGACTATCCGCAAAAGCTGTTCGCTGGTCGTAATGAGGCAGCACCAACCAGCGCAATGTATACCATCCCTTTTATAGTATGGGGTAACGAAATATGGCGAAACGAACACAACTTAAAATCGCTTCGTTCCTACAGCCATCGTCCATACACGTTATCAGATTTAATTTATACCTGGTCCGATCTTGCCGGACTTTCGTTTAAGGGATTTGATGCAACCCGTAGTATTGTGAATAAAGATTACAAAAAACATCCCGTCTGGATTGGCAGCCCCGGGAAAGAAAAAAACATGCGTGATTTGAATCGTCGACCATTTAAAAAAATAGTTCAGTAAGGGAGAAAAGGGGGGTCAGTACCCTTTAAGGCTCACAACTATTAGTTAAAGATTGCTGCTAATCGTTATAAGTAAAAAAATGAATGAGACTTTAAAAATATCAATATCTAAAAAATTTAGAAATACTCCTATGGGTTTTTTGAGAATAAGGAGAAATCTGGATATTGTTGAATTTTCAGATTCTGAAACAGAGGCCTACTTAAGAAAAACTATCTTGGCAACACATCTTGATGAGATAGAAACAAAAGGAAAAAATCATTATTTCAAATGCTTAAAAAATAATGCCATTTTAACTGTGAATTCTCATACGTTCACTATTATTACAGCAAAAATAATTAACAAAAATTAAACTTAATTATTGGCGAATTAGCAGTTGAAAGTAAAAACACATAACCACACGTTTAACTTGACCCCGCAGTTTAACTCGACGTTATGTGATAAAAAGGAAGCACAATGAAAAGGACAGCGATTATGAAATTTAGCAAAATAATAATTGTAATATATCTATCTTTTATTGTTTCTGCTTGTGCCACAACAAGAATAAATACATATAGTATTGATGGGAAAGAAACTATATGTAACGGAGAAAATATTAATCTTGGTTCAGTAGTTATTCTTCCTGAAGTAGCATGGAGAAAAGATCAAAAAGAGCCTAAAAAGCGTGAAGAAATGGCCCTAAATGAAATTAAAAAGGCATTTAAAAACATGTCATGCGGAAAGGTTTTATTACCTAATGGAGTCAAAGACTTTTCGAATTGGTCAGGAATGATAGGGGAAAAATTATTAGCTAAATTTTCTAACGAAGGATTTGATACGGTTATTATTATTAGAATTGAAGAACTGACTCCAAGATTAAATATTACATTTTCAATCCCGTTTCTATGGAGTGGGGAAAATGAAGCAGACTTTCATGTCAAAGTTATATCTGTAAAAACCGGTAAAGTATTTAATGACATGCGAATACAAAGAGTAACAGGCGGGCTATTCCATATTCGACCAGCTGAATGGTCTAAAGACGAACTCTATTTGGCATTACAACAAATAGTTCAGTCCGCTTACAGGTAATCGTTTTTCAGATTGACATAATGGCTGGCTGAGTAGCCGAACCAGGCGATTTCTTTTTCTGTGAGTTTTCGTATTCGTTTTGCCGGTCTGCCTAACCACAAATAGCCACCTTCCAGTTCCTTGCCCTCAGTGACCAGGCTGCCCGCGCCTAATAAAACGTGTTTGTTTATCATAGCCCCGTCCAGGATTACCGAACCAATTCCGATCAGGCATTGATCTGCGATACAGCAACCGTGGACGGTGACGTTATGGCCAATGGTCACTTCATTGCCAATGGTAACACTATAACCATCGGGTAAATCGCTATAGTTATGGGTCACGTGGACAACGGTACCATCCTGAATATTACTGCGCTCACCAATAGTAATGGTATTGACGTCACCCCGGATCACGGCCATGGGCCAGACTGAACAATCTTTGCCCAGTGTCACATCGCCAATGACGCAGGCCTGTTCATCCACATAAACGCCACTGGCCAGTTCTGGGGAAATATTTTTATAGGGTCGGTTGGCCATTAGACGCTAAATATCATCGTAGGGTAACGAATTCTTCAGCAGCGGTCGGGTGGATGGCAACAGTATTGTCAAAATCTTTTTTAGTTGCACCCATTTTAACGGCCACCGCAAATCCCTGGATAATTTCATCGGCCTGGTCACCAATAATATGGGCGCCAATAATCTTTTCCTGGTCACCAACACAAACAAGCTTCACCAGCGTTTTCGGTTTGCGCTTCGTTAATGCGTAATACATATTGGTAAAACGTGACTGATAGGTTTTGATACTGCTCTCACCATAACTATCGCGGGCCTCATCTTCGCTTAACCCGACAGTGCCGATAGGGGGGTGACTGAAAATGACGGTCGGGATAGTCTCATAATCCAGCCTGGCATCGGCCTGGTTATTAAACAGACGATCGGCCAGGCGTCGGCCAGCAGCAATGGCCACAGGGGTCAAGGCAACTCGTCCAGTTACATCACCGACCGCATAAATGTTTTCCTGGTTCGTATTTTGAAATTCATCTGTTTCAATAAAACCCCTATCATTTGTTTCGATACCAGCCTCTTCCAGGCCCAGGCCACGGGTCCTGGGGGATCTGCCCGTAGCCCAGATGACGGTATCAAACCCGGTCATCTCCTCACCGCCTTTGCTTTGCAGGGTAATCAGGCCGTCCTCTTTTTTTACCAGGCAGTCAAGATGAATACGGGTAAGTATATTGATGTTCGCATGCTGCATTTCTTCCATCAGGCTATCACGGATCGTGGCATCAAAATTTTTCAAAAAATGTTCACGGCGTAACAATATAGTCACGTCCGACCCCAGTGAATTTAACAGGCCAGCCAGTTCCACGGATATGTAACCGCCACCGACCACCATTATTTTTTTGGGTTGTTGTGCTAGTTCAAAAAAGTCATCACTGGTAATGCCCAGTTCTGCTCCTGGCAGGTCAGGTCGCACGGGTTCGCCGCCGACGGCCACAAGAATATGATCTGCCGTATATTTTTTGTCAGCAACTATTACCGTATGCTGGTCCAGGAATTTTCCATAACCATCAATGCGTGAGACTTCAGAGGCATTTATATTTTTATCATAGATTTTATTTAGTCGCTGAATGTATTCATCGCGGGACTGTTTGACTTTTTGCCAGCTAAATCCTTTGACATCAATATCAAAACCATAATCACTGGCATCATGGAGGGTCTCGGCAATACTCGCTGCATTCCACATCACTTTTTTGGGTACGCAGCCGACATTAACGCAGGTGCCACCAATTGCCCCGGATTCAATAATGGCAGTTTTAGCACCATGAGCCGCCGCCCGCCGGGCAGAGGCAATACCACCACTGCCGCCACCGATTACCAGGTAATCAAAATGTGTTGTCATACTGCTTATATATACTCGTCATTGTTTAAGGATGCCATTGTAATGGCGGCGCATCCAGTAATGCCAGTTGTTCACGCAAGGTGAGTATTTGTTCTTCCCAGTAGCGAATAGTATTAAACCAGGGAAAATTCCTGGGAAAGGCCGGGTCAGACCAGCGGCGTGCCAACCAGGCGCTGTAATGTAATAGACGCAGGGTGCGCAAGGGCTCAACCAGGGCCAACTGGGCCGGATTGAAATCCGCGAATTGTGTGTAACCTTCAAGTAAAGGCTGTATTTGTTGTTGCATTTCAGCCTGATCACCACTCAATAATAACCATAAATCCTGAATGGCAGGACCTGTCATGCAGTCATCCAGGTCGACAAAATGGGGTCCGGTTTCCGTCCACAGCAGGTTACCCAGGTGAAAGTCGCCATGCAGGCGTATTTTTGTGAAAGTATCCATGGCCGTGAGACTGTCAGTCAGTTTCTGCAAGACCTGTTCAGAAATCGCCGTGTACGAGGCAACAAGATAATCAGGAATAAAGTCATTTTCAAGCAGGAATTTCACCGCCTGTGTGCCATAAGTCTCAAGACTTAATACCGGTCGATGCTGGAAATGGGCGCTGGCAGCCAGTCGGTGCAACCTGCCCAGGAAACGACCCAGCAGGCGACGATGCTCGTCATTATTTAACTCGGGTGTCCGGCCCGGCTGCCACGGAAAGAGGGCAAAACGAAAGTCTTTATAACAACTTAAGGCGCTGCCAGCCGGCGATAACATGGGTGCGACCACCGGAATTTCCTGTTCAGCAAGCTCCAGTGCAAACTGGTGTTCCTCGTCAATTGCCTCATTTGTCCATCGATCCGGGCGGTAAAATTTAACTGCCACCGGTGGGCCCTGTTCTGTTTCGATGCGGTAGACCCGGTTTTCATAGCTGTTCAGGGCCAGCAAACCACCGGTACAAACCAGGTCATATTGCTCGACAGCCGATAAAATGACCTCCGGGGTCAGACGATCGTAAGGGTGTTCACTGCTCACGCTGGTATACTCACTATTGTTTTCAAGGCCTTATTGCGGGATTATGCACCAGAATCAGTAATAATATCGTAATTCGCTGAGATTGATATTTTAAGGAATTAAGCAGGAGACAGGAATGCTGCGGTTTGTGGGAATAATTTTATTAATTTTGCCGTTTTCAGTTGTGGCAGAAAGTGTTTATGTTACTGATCAGCTCACTGTCGGGATCTTTAGCGGGCCCAATGAGCAGCCGCCAGAGCTGAAACGGGTGAATAGTGGAGATATGCTGGAGGTTATTGAGCGGGCTGAGGGTGCGGTTAAGGTGCGAGATGCGTCTGGCACCGAAGGCTGGTTAAACGTAAATCTTGTCTCGTCGGCCAAACCCGTTCGCGCCCAACTGGGCGCTGCTCGTGCCGAAGTTGATCGCTTACAGTTGGCCCTAACAGCTACCAAGGCACAGTTGCAATCACTAAATATTCGCCTAAAAAAGGCGCAGGATGGTTTATCGGAAGAAAAGAATCGTGCTTTGGATCTGACGGGCCAGCTGTCAAAGGCGACAGTGGCGACAGAACTGGCAAATAAGCAGAAAATTGCGGCACAGGAAGCGCCGACCCAAACACCATTTATATCGGCTGATATTGCCTATGGCATGTGGATACTCATTTCATTTGCCATGCTCGTTGGCGGTTTTATCGTTGGTTATTCCTGGGTCAGGGAAAAATACCGACGAAAACTTGGCGGAATGTATTTACGGTTATAAATAGATAAATAAAGACTCGCATGTTTTAAATTAAGATATTTTGTTTTTCAGCCTGGAGGGATAAACATGGTAGCTAAAAGAAATATTTTGCTGGCGATTGTAATATCAACTTTATATATTGCGCCTTCAGAGGCAGCCAGGCTTTATAAAGTAGTTGATGAATTTGGGAACGTGTCTTACCAGGCCCGTCCGGCGCCCCTGGACCCCGGTGTCATTACCGAAGAAAAGAATTTTGGTGATGGCGGCCAGAGAACGTCAAACAATTCATTAGCGCAAATTGCCAGGAAAAACCCGGTCGTTATATATACCGCTCCAAACTGCAATAGTTGTGATAATGCCCGCAAGTTTCTCGATAATTTAAATATCCCTTACACAGATAAAAACGCCCAGGGCAATGATGAGGTAAGCGAAGAGCTCAGGCGAGTGAGTGGCGGTTTAACTGTTCCTGTCATTACCATCGGCAAAAAAGCGCTAGTGGGATTTACAAAACCCTGGCTGGAAAGTGAGCTGGAAAAAGCGGGATACCCTGTTCCCGGGGAAAAAACAGCACAACAGTAGGCAGAATTTCAATACAAGCAGCTAACTTCAGAGCCGCTGTCAGGCCGTTAATCTTGTATGCCTGCGGCGCCCACCGGGCAAGAATTTTACTTCCGTATTCTTTATGAATCAGACAGGGAAAATCCCCATACATCTTTTAACAACAATGCCAGTCCTTCAAAGTCTTTTTTGTTTGCTGGCAGTATAGGGTTACCTTTTTTGTTGAAACGTTTGTGAAAAGCCTGCATTTGGCCAACTGCACTTTTGGATAACAGGGCGGCCACCAGCTTTTCTTTTTCTTTAGCGCCGAACCTGGGCCCGGCAGTAAATGCCTGGTTGGCAATACCTTTACTGTTGAATATGACCCGGCCTGCTTTTTTCTTTTTATTTAGCTTGTTAAACATTTTATCGCGCATTACCGCTCCCACGCATGTTCCTTTAGCGGCCTTGGCATAACCTTCGGGAAAACTTTTAACCTCAACCACCAGGGGTTGTCGGACTGGATTGGTAAACAGGCTGTATATAGTAAGTGTAGCGAGATTTGGTGGCGCCAGGCCACATACAGTTCGACCCATCAGGTCGTGGTAATTATTAATGCCCTTGTTATTTTTGGCAACCATAATACTGAAAGCAAGTTTCCCCGGTAGTTTAACCAGGGGAACGTGTTTGGTTTTAAGTATGCGCCAGGAAACAAAATGGGGGCCGTCAAACACCAGGTCGTATTTACCCTTTTGCATATTGTTCTGGTAAGAAAGCCAGTTACCAGGATGTTGGTAAACAATTTTTTTGCCCAGTACTGTAGACAGGTAGGCGGCAATGGGTTGGTAGACTTGATTTTCTTTTTCTGCCGAACCACGTGGCGGCGCAGAAAATATATATTGATTGGCAGCAATACCGGGCAATGAAAACGCCGTAAAAGACATTGCCACAAGTACACAAAAAAATTCTTTAAGTCTCAATTCCAAAACAGCTCTCCTGGTAAATTATTAAACGCCCCGGACTTCATTTATAGGTCTGATACATATCTGGCCGGATATAAAACGGTCGGGCCTTCATAACATTATTATAATGTTAATTATGATGACTTTTGTCATAGGTTCAGTAGGTATAGATGGATCAATCGAAAATAAATTCCCTAAAAAGCCAACAAAATCACTTAACAGAGAAATCGCAAGGTTCATGCCAATCACACAAATTTTATAGGAGTATTACAAATACAAATGAGAATTATTTGCATTTAGAATAGAATTAGGCATAATGCGCGTCCTGAGGTGCAATAGTCTAAAAAATTGCATATAGATTCACTGATATTTGTAGGAGAACGGTTTTAATGAAACAGAATAAGCTGATTATCACGATTTTTGCCCTGACCATGCTGTTTACAAGCAGTATTGCACAAGCACGCACTTTTAAGGTGTATGGTTGGAGTACGCCCAAGGAAAATGAATTTGAGTTGGTGTACTGGACTGATTACGTAGCGAAATCAGAACAAAACATGAATTTCTTTGGAGAGGTCGTGGAACGCGAGGGTTTGCGGGCAGACACCTTTGAGGTGGAATACGGTGTTACTGATCGATTCACCATAGCGGGTTACGTCGACTTTGAACAACCTCGTGGCGAAAACATGGAATATATCCAGTCTCGCGTGGTTGCTTTGCGTTATCGATTTGGCGAAAAAGGGGTCGGCCTGTTCAATACCGCAGTTTATCTCGAGTATTACCTGCCGAACCAGGATTACCAAAGCAAGAAAAAGGAAAAAATTGAGACCCGGATTATTCTTGAGAAGAACCTGGGTAATTTTAATATACGATTGAATCCCAAGTTTGAAAAAGTAGTCAGTGGCCCGGACGTCGAAGAGGGTATCGAATTTGAGTATGGTGCCAGCGTTTACTGGAAAGCAGCTGCACCGATTAAAATTGGACTGGAGTTTTATGGCGGTATTGGTGAGCTGACTAACGTCAAGCCAACAAAAGAACAAAAGCACTACGTTATGCCAGCTGTAAAATGGTATATCACTGACAGCCTGGAATGGAATTTTGGCGCTGGTTTTGGCATTTCCACCGCTGCTGACGATATAGTGATCAAGAGCATCCTGGAGTGGAAAATCTAGACGCCAGGTATTTTTAATATTCCCCTGTTATTGGCATGAACTGGTAATGGGCTTGTAGATAAAATCAGGATTTGCATTATGAAGAAATTAATTTTGTTTTTAATTGTAGCATCCAGTTTGCTTGGCGCCGCGAACACCAGCATTTTCGCCGCCGATAAACTGGTGGTGTACTCTGCTCGTAATGAACAACTGATTAAACACGTATTTGATGCTTATCGAAATGAAACCGGAACAGATATTTCATTTATTACCGACAAGGCCGCACCGTTACTTGTCAGGCTGAAGGCAGAGGGAAAAAGAACACCGGCAGATGTCCTGATTACGGTTGATGCTGGAAATTTATGGAAAGCAGAACAGGATGGCGTGTTACAACCCCTGAACTCAAAAATTCTGAGCAAAAATATTCCAGCCAGTTTGCGGGATCCGAAAAATAACTGGTTTGGCATGTCTGTCAGGGCACGAACAATTGTTTACCATCCTGGTCGTATAAAAGCCCAGGAATTGTCCAGCTACGAGGCACTTGCCGAACCAAAATTTAAAGGCCGTTTATGTTTAAGGACATCAAAAAAAGTATATAACCAGTCACTGGTTGCCATGCTGATCGCCCGCCACGGTGAGGTAAAAACAGAAGCTATTGTTAAAGGCTGGGTTGCTAACCTGGCTACGAAAGTATTTTCTAACGACACTTCGGTTATGAAAGCAATACTTGCGGGGCAGTGTGATATTGGTATTGTTAATACTTACTATTACGGAAGATTGTTAAAAAAGGATCCTGGAATTAAACTAAAATTGTTTTGGCCTAACCAAAAAACCCACGGTGTTCATGTCAATATTTCCGGGGCCGCTGTTACCCGATATTCAAAACATAAAGTTGCGGCACAGAAATTTCTCGAATGGTTATCAGGCCCAACCGCCCAAAGACTTTTTGCCGACAGTAATATGGAATACCCGGCCAATAAGAGTGTTCCTGCTAATCGTATTGTCCAGTCATGGGGTAAGTTTAAACAGGATGATACAAACCTGGCTATGGCAGGCAAGTTACAGGCAAAGGCCGTGATGTTAATGGATCGTGCCGGTTATAAATAAAAATCGATAGCAACCTGAAATACTTCACTAATTGTGATTCCATTTTGAAGTAAAGTTAATAGTGGAAAACGCGGACCCTGGTTTGACTAAAAACGAGATCCATCAGCAGACAGGATTATCTGCCTGGTTGAACGTCAATACCCGTTATTGGCGTTATTCCAGTTTGTTAATTGCACTGGTTATTGCAATACCGATATTGGTGGTATTTGCTGCCTGGTTACAACCTGCTGGTGACGTTTGGCAACATCTCGCCGACACCGTCCTGGTCGAATTATTAACCAATACCTTTGCCTTGTTAATCGGAGTTGGTCTGGGCGTCCTGTTTATTGGTACCGGCCTCGCCTGGCTGACCGCCATGTGTGATTTTCCAGGGCGAAAGTTTCTCGATTGGGCGCTGATGTTGCCGCTGGCTGTGCCCGCTTATGTGCTCGCGTTTGTCATGGTAGGTTTGTTCGATTTTAGCGGCCCGCTATTAACCGGGCTGCGGGCACGAGGTTTCGAACTCCATTTATTGCCGGAGATTCGTTCCACACCGGGTATTATCCTGGTCATGGTACTGGCGTTTTATCCCTACGTTTACATGCTTGCGCGACTCGCATTTATTAGCCAGGGAAGAAACCTGCTCGATAGTGGTCGGGTACTGGGCCTGGGACCGTGGGCAGCTTTTTATAAAGTAGCATTACCAATGGCCAGGCCAGCCATCGCAGCGGGGGTTGCCCTGGCCTTAATGGAAACCCTGGCCGATTTTGGTGCCGTTTCGGTTTTTAATTACGATACCTTCACAACAGCAATTTATAAAACCTGGATGGGTTTGTTTAATATTACCGCCGCTGCCCAGTTGGCTTCAATATTACTACTGTTCGTTATTACTGCTTTATATATAGAACGCCGGTTACGACAGCGAGCCAGGTATGAAGCTGACAGCAAATCATCCAACGAGTTACGATTTGTTTTAACCGGGGTTCAAAAATTTTCTGCAATAATTTTTTCTTTTTCAGTATTGATTATTGCGTTTGTTGTGCCTGTGATTCAGCTTTTTGTATGGGCCTGGGAGGTCATCGCCCAGGAACTTGACAGCCGGTACTTCAGGTTCCTGTTCAATACTTTGTTCCTTGGTTTGCTTGCGGCTTTCCTGGCGAGTTTTGGTGCATTATTGCTTGCTTATACCTATCGATTACGACCGGACAGGTTTACAAAAATAACGGTCAGGTTGGCGACAGTGGGTTATGCCTTGCCCGGTTCTGTGTTGGCAGTCGGTATTATGCTTGTCGTCGTCTGGCTGGATAATAAATTTTTAGAGATTTTACAGACGACAACAGGCTTCGAGATTCAACCAATTTTAACAGGATCAATCCTGGTTTTAATTGTTGCCTATGTGACCCGGTTTATGGCTGTTGCCTATGGCCCGATTGATAGCGCATTTAGCAGGATCCGCCCTTCGGTGATCCAGGCGGCCCGTAGCCTGGGTGCCGGCAATTGGAAAATCCTTTGGCGTGTTTCCATGCCCATGCTTAGTGGCGGTTTACTTAGCGCCATGTTGCTGGTGTTTGTTGAGGTCATGAAAGAAATGCCGGCGACCTTGTTATTACGGCCATTTGGCTGGGATACACTGGCAACCCGTATCTTTGAATTAACTTCAGAAGGTGAATGGGAACGAGCGGCACTACCGGCGCTAGCATTAATTATAGCCGGACTGATCCCGGTAGTTTTACTCATTAAAAAAAGCCAGGAACGGTAAGTCACTCTTCGTTTATGTATCATTTAGTAATAGTTCTTCATGTAATAGATTAACTTTTAGGTGCTTGGCAAGGCAGCCTGGCATAGGTATAGTTGCGACTCGATTTTGGCTAGTGGGAGAGACCTGACCCAGCTCAACTCAACTCGACTCGACTCAATATATGAGGTGAGGTGAGGTGAGGGAGGGGGGGAGGAAAGTCAGGCACCGAAGGCGCAACCGCCCGGAAACGCTCAGGTAAAAGGACCATCTGCTGTTTGTCGACTCTGGAGAGATTCTGAAAAAAATTCTTGTTTATAAGTTACCTATTAGCAAGCTACACGGGCAAGGATTTTTGTTACAGGACACCGAAGGGGCTAAAGCTCTCAGGTGCAGGGACAGAGGGGCGATTGATTGAACATTGCCAAATAAATAATATTTTATTTAATTTATTTAATTTTCTTTCGTCGTCTTTTTGATACCCGGGATTCTTGTAATGACCATATCTATGATTGAGCCGCTTACCGAAGTAGTAAATAAACAAACGCTTCCCTTTGACGAGCCTGGTTCGCAAAATAAAAATATTTCACGCATGCCTGTCTGGATTCGCCATCGTCTTGGCAATGATAGTTTATTCGGCCGCACCCTGGAAACTGTTCAAACCCATAAACTCCATACGGTATGCGAAGAAGCGCGTTGTCCCAACCGGGGTGAGTGCTGGAGCCGGGGCACGGCCACCTTTATGTTACTGGGCGATACCTGCACCCGTGCCTGTGGTTTTTGTTCTGTTAAAACTGGCCGCCCGGACGGTTTTGATAAAAATGAACCGATGCGGGTAGCTGCTGCAGTTAGTGTAATGAGTTTGAATTATGTTGTCCTGACCTCTGTCAACAGGGACGACCTGGCGGATGGCGGGGCAAGTATTTTTGCCGATACATTGAGTGTGTTGCGGGATCAGAATAATAGCATTGGCGTTGAATTTCTAACCCCGGATTTTCACCGCCGTCAGGAACGGGCAATTGAACTGGTGAAGAATGCACTTGGCAGCCAGGCTGGTAACGAAAAAAGAAGCCTGGTCTGGGGCCACAATATTGAAACGGTACCGAGGCTGTACCGACAAGTCAGGAAAGGGGCGAGTTATGAACGCAGTCTCAAGCTGTTACAACAAGTTTCCGTTATACCTGGTGTCGAAAGTAAAACCGGTATAATGCTGGGCCTGGGAGAAAGCCGCGACGAAGTTTACCGGGTATTGCGCGACTGTCGCGACGCGGGGGTAAAAAGAATTTCCATTGGCCAGTACCTGAGACCAACCATGCAACACCTACCAGTTATTTCGTATGTCCATCCCCATACGTTCAATTGTTACGCAGTTGCGGCCCGGGCCATGGGGTTTAGCTGGGTTAAAGCGGGGCCCCTGGTGCGCAGTTCGTACCACGCCGAAGAAGATCAAGGCGAAGCGTTTCGAGAAACCAATTAAAGCCTATTAAATTAAGGTCAGGTATAAATAGTATGTCACTAAAAACACCATTATATGATAAACATATCGAGATGGGCGGAAAAATGGTTGATTTTGCCGGCTGGTTAATGCCGGTCCACTTTGGCTCCCAGATTGAAGAACATAACGCCGTGCGACAGGACGCAGGCATGTTTGATGTCTCGCATATGACCGTGACTGATCTTAAAGGCGCAGATGTCAGGGATATGTTGCGGTTATTACTGGCCAACAATGTTGATAAATTACAGGATAAAGGCAAGGCACTTTATTCGTGCATGCTTAATAGTGATGGTGGCATCCTGGATGATTTAATTGTTTATTACCTGGATGACAACTGGTTTCGTATTGTTTCCAATGCCGCCACCAGGGAAAAAGATATTCACTGGATTGAAAACCTGGCAAAGGATTTCGGTGACGTTGCCGTTATAGAACGTCCGGACCTGGCCATGATTGCGGTCCAGGGGCCCAATGCGAAAGAAAAAACCTATGCAGCACTGGGCGATGCCCTGCGCGAACACACAGAATCACTAAAACCATTTTATGCAGCGACGGTAGGTGACTTGTTTATTGCCACAACCGGTTACACAGGCGAAACCGGTTTTGAGATTATTTTGCCGGGCAAAGCCGCTGCTTTTACCTGGCAAATGCTGGCCGACAAGGGTGTTAAACCTATTGGTCTCGGCGCCAGGGATACGTTACGCCTGGAAGCGGGCATGGCCCTGTACGGCTCTGATATGGATGAAACCATATCGCCACTGGAAGCAGGGCTGAACTGGACCATAGGCTGGTCGCCTGATGATAGAAATTTTGTTGGTCGTGATTCGCTGGAATCACAAAAGAAAGAAGGTGCCAGTCATGGGATTGTCGGCATTATTTTTAAAGGTAAGGGCATTTTGCGCCGGCACCAGGAAGTTTCCTTTTCTGATTCAGGTCCTGGTTCGGTTTTGGGTGAAATCACGAGCGGTGGTTTCTCGCCGACACTTAATTGCTCTATTGCCCTGGTAAGGGCACCCGCTACAGTCATGCCAGGCAGTGCTTGCCAGGTAAATATTCGTGGCAAGATGGTAGATGCCGAGGTCGTAAAATATCCTTTTGTGCGAAACGGCAAGAGTTGTTTATAGTATTTAAATATCAAACGTACAAATAAGTAAATAATTGCGAAAGAAATCTGGGAGAGAAACAATGAGTGATATACCTGGCGAATTAAAATACACGAAATCTCATGAATGGGTGCGCGTCAATGATGACGGCAGTGTCACAATTGGTATTACCGATCACGCCCAGGACCTGATGGGCGACATGGTTTATGTCGAGCTGCCTGAAATCGGTGACAGCCTGGAAACAGGCAAGGAGTGCGCTGTGGTTGAGTCCGTCAAGGCTGCATCAGATGTTTACGCGCCACTTGCTGGCGAAATCCTGGAAGTGAATGAGACGATTTCCGAGAGTCCAGAAGTCATAAACCAGGACCCGTACGTAGCTGGCTGGATGTTCAGATTGCAGCTGTCGAATAATGAGGCTCTTGATGCTTTGCTTGATGCCAAGGCATATGAAGAAATTATTAATTCAACAGACCAGTAAAAATGACCAGTTATAATATTTATATTTTATATTAATAAACTTCAATGCCTTTTATTCCCCATACAAAAGCAGAAATCGAACAAATGCTGGAAACTATCGGCGTGTCATCAATCGATGACTTGTTTGATGAGATCCCGTCGTCACTAAAATCTTCTGGGCTTGATGGTGTGCCTGAGACAATGTGTGAGATGGAAGTCAGTGCACTTATGCGCAAGCGTGCCAAAGAAGATGGCCAGTATGTAAATTTTATTGGCGCCGGTGTTTATGATCACCACATACCGGCGGCCGTCTGGGAATTAACAACACGGGGTGAATTTTATTCAGCCTATACACCCTACCAGGCCGAAGCCAGCCAGGGCACGCTCCAGTTAATTTATGAATACCAGTCCATGATGACCGCCCTTACTGCCATGGATGTAACCAACGCTTCTCTTTATGATGGCGCCTCGGCCCTGGCAGAAGCTGTTTTAATGTCAATTAGAATAAAGAAAAAATCGAATAGAATTCTGATACCCGACAACCTGCATCCTTTTTACAAAGAAGTTGCCCACAACATTATCAAGAACCAGAAAATAACACTGGATAATGTTTCTTTTGAAAAATCTGCAGGCCATATCACAATAAAAAGCCTGGAACAGGCGAACCTTGAAGGTGTCGCTGCACTTGTTATATCCCAGCCAAACTTTTTTGGTGGTCTCGAGGATGTCGATGAACTGACTGACTGGGCCCATACCAGGGATTTGTTGGTGATTGCCGTTGTTAATCCTGTCTCCCTGGCATTGTTGAAACCACCCGGTCAGTGGGGCGAAACAGGCGCAGATATTGTTATCGGTGAAGGCCAGCCGCTTGGTATTCCCTTATCATCGGGCGGGCCATATTTTGGATTCATGTGCTGCCGGGAAAAGTTTATGCGTCAAATGCCTGGCCGTATTATTGGTCGTACTGTTGACCTGGAAGGCAAACAGGGATTCACGCTTACATTACAGGCGAGGGAGCAACACATTCGACGATCCAAGGCGACATCAAATATTTGTACCAACCAGGGTCTAATGGTTACTGCGGCAACTATATATATGTCTTTATTGGGCCCCGATGGTTTATTGCAGGTGGCTCAACGTTGCCATACCAATACCATAAAGCTTGTCCAGGCATTAACCAGCATTGACGGCGTTGAGCGGGTATTCGATCGACCTGTTTTTCACGAAACTGTCCTGAAGCTAAATGTACCAGTGCCGGATGCGTTGCGGGCTTTACAAGCCCAGGGTATTGTCGGCGGTTATGATGTGTCGTCCCATTATCCCGGGCTGGGAAATGTTTTACTGGTATGTGCAACTGAAAAACGGTCTGATGAAGAAATAGAAAACTACGCATTTCACCTGGAAAGAATCATCAGTAAGCGACGGCTTGACCCACCCTGTGCGGTTAAAGCCAATCAAACATGATTTAAAACAACAACAAAAGAATTTTTTGGGACAGGAGAAATTATGGCAAATATCACTTTAAAGGGAACGGTTATCACCACCAGTGGTGATCTGCCAACCGTTGGCAGTCAGGCGCCAGACTTTACATTAACCAATGAAAAATTGTCTGACGTCGGCCTGTCTGATTTTAAAGGCAGAAAAAAGTTAATTAGCATAGTGCCAAGTCTCGATACAGATATTTGTGCGATCAGCACAAAAAAGTTTAATGAGTTTGCGGCCAGTAATAGTCAGGTTGATGTACTGGTGGTGTCGGCTGATTTACCATTTGCCATGGGCCGATTTTGTGGCGCCAATGAGCTAAAAAATACTCAGACACTATCAATGATGCGCGATAAAAATTTTGCCAAAGATTACGGTGTACTACTCCAGGACGGACCGTTAAAAGGAATAACCGCCAGGGCAGTACTGGTGCTGGATGAGGATAACAAGGTTATCTATACAGAGCTGGTGCCGGAAATAAGCCAGGAACCCGATTACGAATCAGCAATTGCTGCCTTAATAAATTAGATTTAGATAAATTTATATTTAAAGAAAAATTAGTTAGCCATGGAATTAATATTTGAATTATCGAAAACGGGCAGGGTCAATAGCTCGCAATCGCCAGTAGGCAATGTTGATGTGTCAGATATTCCGGCGTCGCTATTGCG
>VAPH01009938.1_pt1 | contig 32176 bp, 30 predicted proteins | sample 3393861 | NCBI WGS metagenome assembly VAPH01 (sample SAMN08290439, study PRJNA428436) | hydrothermal vent metagenome | isolation source: Deep-sea hydrothermal vent chimney | place: Atlantic Ocean: South-mid Altantic Ridge | reverse complement strand
TGCCTGGCCCCGTATGCATTTGTCCCAGGCTTGTAGTAAAAGTTTTTTATCATGGCCGCTGATTTTATCGAAGTAAGGTATCGGTGAGTGCGTCACAATTGAGTAACAGTTATCCGGGTGCGGACTGCGAAAAATAATTTTTTTATTAACCGGGTCGACAGACCACAAGAGGTGGGGAATATTTTCCAGGGTATGGACTATTTTATCGTGGTCCAGTAATGATTTGTTGTCGCGATGTTGCCATTCCTGAAACAGCTGGATACCCATGTCACGAAATAAAATTTTTGTCAGCGATGAAAACAGCCCCAGTTTTTCTGTGGCGAGAATATATTTGTCCTGGTAAATATTTTGTTGGGTGAATTGTAAAAATAGTGAGTAAATACCCAGTAGTGCCGGGGTTTCAATGGCGATGGCCTTGAACAAACTGGCAATAGAGGTAGCCCAGCGTGAGTAATTTTTATTTTCCTGGGGTCTTAAAGCGTCATTCATGTAACCCGAAAATTCAACTGCCAGGGCATTAGCATCAATACACTGACGTTCAAGACTGGCGTTAATGTCGGGGGATTGATTGAGGTGTTTTTCCAGGACCGGTATAAATGCGCTAATTATTTTTTCCAGTGGCCGGCTATGGCGCTGGATAAGGCTTATATCGTGGGGTCGGATTTCCAGTTGCTTATCCAGGGAATGGATAAATCTACCGGAGCGCAGGGCGCTATTTTTTTTTGTAATGTGCTTGCGGTATCGGGTCACATTTTATATCCCAGCCTTGCTGGATGAGTGCAATGGCTGGGAGGGAACGATACCCTATACGGGTAAAAAGTAAAAGCATATAAATCACCAGTTTATAAGATGAATCTAATATTAAATCTATTGGCGAGCAATATAGAAATCGTGTTTGTCTTAGTGTGTAAGCTGACGGTAGATGTCAGCGATTTTCAGCGGTAATTTTTTGACGTCATTTAGTAAAACATAATTCACCGGTCCGTACATGTGTGGCAGGTATTCGTGGGCCTCATTATCGATGGTGATACAAAACGGGTGGATGCCGAGGTGTTTGGCTTCAATTAAAGCCTGGCGTGTATCCTCAATACCATATTCGCCACGATAACCATCGAAGTCATCTGGTTTGCCATCTGACAGCGTGATCAGTAATTTTGTCCGTGCCTCCACTTCATTGAGTAGTTTACTCAAGTGCCGGATAGTGACGCCCATACGCGTGTAATCTTTCGGTGATATGCCGGTTATACGATTACGAACATCATTTGAATAAGGCTCATCAAATTTTTTGACACGATAGATCTCGCAACGGGTTCTTGTCAGGCCAGAAAACCCGTAAATCGCATAACGGTCACCTAAAACCTCCAGGGCTTCACATAACAATACCAGTGCTTCGCGTTCGGCATCATTAATCCAACCCTTGGTTGAGCCACTCATATCAACCATGAACATGACGGCAATATTTCTTTCCAGGCGACTGGGCCGTGTGAATAACCTGTCTGACATTTCCATGCCATGAAGCATGTCTGCATGAGCCTCAACCACGGCATTGAGATCGATATCATCACCATTGGTTTGTCTTTTAAGCAACCTGTCTTCACCGCGCAAGGCCTCAAAGGTCTTGCGTATATTCATAATCAGCCCGTAATGTTTCTTGACAGTTTGTTCAACAAAAGGCTCGTGGTTGGGATGGACATCTTTTTCCTTTAGCCAGCACCAGTTTTTTCTGTATTGCTGTCTGCGGTAGTCCCATTCGTTGTAATAAATAACGTCGGCATCTCCGGGCTTGCAAGAATTATTTGATTCACTACCGCCGGGCCGGTAACCACCATCACCGGCCGCCACCAGGTATTCAGGTGGTATCTCTCCCAGGTCCTGAAAAATTGATTCCAGTAAATTTTTTACATCAATAGGTGGTGCTACCGGTTCATCGTCGGCAGTTAACTCATAACGAAAACCACTGGCCTCATTTTCATCATCATGTCTCTCAACTTTAAATTCAAGTTCTTCCGGTTCATCATCTTCTGCTTTCGCTGATCTGAATTCCCCGGACATGTCATTGAGGGCATGTTGTAGTGCATTTTTTTCTTCGTTTATTCTTTCGGCCATCACGGCCACCACAACTTCAGGATTTAACAAGGGTTGATAATAAAAACTTTCTGGAATTTTTTTGTTAAGATTGTACAGTGCAGTGACGGCGTCGTAAGTGTCGCCAACAGTTGCTTTACTTGCCTCGAGTTTTTTTATCCAGGTTAACCAGTCGGGGCCTAATTTGGGTGTTTCAGATTGATCGTGCAAGGCCAGCATTTCACGATGAAGTCCAGGTAAATCCCTTTTAATACAATGAGTTAAACGTATAGTTTCGAGGTAACAAAACAACTGCAGGGCCCGGTCCCGGTGTTCAAACTGGTCCAGTTCTGTCACTGGATTAATGTGGAACGTGCCGTACCAGGTTTGCGCCCAAAGCTGGGTGGCCATGGATTTGTAGAGGCTGTAATTATCAGATTGTCTTTTAAAACGGGTGATAACGCCAGGCAGGAAAAGTCGTTTTGTGTCCGTAAAAAAAATATCGCCAGCCTCCAGTTTTAAGTCACGGCCTGAAAGTCCACAGATAAATTTTTCCAGTACACCAGCCACCTCTTCAAAAGAAATGCTGTTGGTTTTTCCCCGGGCTGCCTGGGAAAATTTATCAACCTTGCGTAATACCGAAGCTGCCTGGTAAAGCCCTTGCCTGTCATAAACATCCATGGCCTGGATTAACCAGTTATGAACATCGTCCATGGACATTTTCCTGAATGCCGACGCGGAATTTTCGACAAACTGGTAAGCAAGCTCGGCATTACTCCTTGAAGAAACAATCGACCACTTCATAACAAATTCTTGTTGCTCGCGAGTCAGGTCTTTCAGCGCATTTGCAATATCACTGGTTGTACGATCCGTGGACAATACCAGTTCCAGTGTATCGTTTAGTTGCGCTTCAAGTTCTGAGAAGGTAAATGGTGCGTTAGACATTTCGGTATGTCATTGAAAATGTATTTTTTAAATTAAAATTGCTATAGGTTTTATTTCTTAAAGCTTGCTACGACTTGAACGAGGGAGAAGTTTTGTATGACACGCTGTGAATACATCCCTGTACACTCGACGGCAGCTTCCATGCTGCCGACGGTCATAAAAAACTTCTCCCTCATCTGGATCAACACCCCGTCAGCTTGCTGCAGCGGATGTTTACTATTCTTAAAATAAACTCGCACTTAATTCATTCACCGCATTCAACATTTCCGGATCATCAGTTAAAGCTTCAGAACAGGCAGCGCGACAAGCATGGCGTGGTTCAATACCGGCAGAGATTAATTTGCCGGCATGCACCAGTAAGCGAGTGCTGGCGCCTTCTTCGAGTCCGCTACCCCGCAAGTTTCGTGTCATGCCGGCAAATTTTACCAGTTTGCCCGCCAGGGACTCATCCAGTTGTGATTCGTGCATGACAATTTTCTTTTCCAGTTCGGCATTGGGATAATCAAACTCAATGGCAACAAAACGCTGGCGGGTGCTTTTTTTGAGATCTTTTAATACACTTTGGTAGCCGGGGTTATAGGATATGGTCATGCAGAACTCGGGCCCGGCCCGTAACAGCTCACCTGTTTTTTCAATGGGCAATACCCGCCGGTCATCTGCCAGGGGGTGAATAACCACTGTGGTATCTTTTCTGGCCTCGACCACTTCATCAAGGTAACAAATCGCGCCGGTGCGGACGGCCCGTGCCAGGGGGCCATCAATCCAGACCGTGTTACCGGCAGTAATGAGGTATCGACCTACCAGGTCGGAGGCAGTCAAATCATCGTGGCAAGAGACCGTGACCAGGGGTCGCTTCAGGCGCCAGGCCATATATTCCATGAAACGGGTTTTGCCACAACCAGTAGGGCCTTTTAACAGTACCGGTAACCCGTTTTGGTAAGCGGCATCAAATATTTTTATTTCAGCACCTACCGGCTCATAGTAAGGCTCATCTTTGATAAAGAGTGCTTCTGCCTGTAATACATTTGTTTCCATTTTCTAACCAACTCCTGCTGTGTCCGGACATTGAGTATGCCAATTCTAGAAAAATTGCCCAATAGCAAGCTGATCCAGCTTATAGTGATTATCGGACAAAACAAGCATCAACGAACCTGACTTACCTCGTGAGAAACCATTCATATTTCGCAACTGATTATCCAGGTCCAGGACAGCAACGATTCGATATATTCGATATAATCCCTTGATATAAAAACGTTTAATTGATGAGGACAATCTCTTGGCAGCTAATGAAGGAAGAGCTTTTTTTGCACTTAGTGGATACCATTTCAACCCGAATGATATTACTCAAGCGCTTGGTATAAAACCCACGTCTGTCAATGCTGCAGGTATGGGCGGTAGCCTGGATAAGCCTGTGATCAGTTCATGGGAAATATCGACGGATACCATCACATCAGAAAATAGCACTGAAGATGTGGATGTCTATAAGCTAACGGAAATTATCCTTAAGCAATTGGAGCCAGTTAAGGAGAAGATTTTGCAAGTGTGTAAAAGTCACAATTTATCACCAAGAATGGGAGTCGTGCTGAGTTTATCAGTTGATCAAGATGAAACCTGTCCGGATGTTGGTTTTGGTGCGAGAACGGTTCGTCTACTCGCCGATCTGGGTGCATTTATCGATATTGATTACAAACTTTCCGAACGTATCTAGACGATAATTATTTTCTAAAAATATCTAACTAGGAATTTGCCAGTGTATCTGCAAACTCATCGGCGAAGTGGCCAACCGCATCCCAGTCGGTGAATTCATGGTTTCTGGAAGTATCAGTTGGCAGCCCACTCTTTTGAGAAATCTTTTTCATCATGAGGCGAATAAAGAAGTTGTATTTGCGATACATAAGTGCGCCGGCAAAGCTGGCAAAGTGTGCCGGATTCCAGCCAGTTTTAGTAATAAATTGATCCAGCCATACCTTCAGGATACCGCTCTTCGGATCGCTGCTACGTGCCGCAGCCATGGATACCGAAACGAAAGCCGAGGGTACTGAGTCCAGTCGAGCGCGATACTTTTTAGCGAAATTCACGATATAACGCTGGTACTTCTGTTTTCGCACCGAGGCGGCAACAATAATGGCGGCGTACTGCTCAATATCAAATCCCCGCGGAATAGACTTGCCATTGAAAACATCCGCATCATGTCCACGCGCACGAATACGTTTACCGATGGTTTCGGCCACCTTCGCGGTCTGTCCCTCGCCACTGCCAAATATTATTAGTATTTTTGCCAAAGTATTTCTCCTTCCCGATATTGGCCACTAATGACTCAATCAGATCTTCCGGCAGGTCTTATTGACTCTGAAGCTGGTCAATAGGGTAACCGGCCAATGGATGGGCCGGCGGAATGATATAAATGAAAATGCCGCGCGAGCCAGTTGGGTTGCGCGGCATTTTAGCCTAATTCTTCTTTTAAGTACTACCTTAAGGCTTCTTAGGGGTGCTGTAAGGCACTTCTTTGTGAAACGGCTCCCAAGTAGTGTCATAGCCTACATGTCCAGGCTTAAGCTCTTGCTGGGTCGTTGTTAGAAAACGCGTCTTACCTTCGGGAACTTTGGGTCTGGTTTTAGGTGCATCACTCATAATTATGATTCCTTAAATGGGTTGTTCGGGAGGAATTTAAACGGTATGTCAGCCCTCCCACGAAACTGACGAATTTATACATTACTTACGCTTGTAGTGCGCCTTGTTCGGTAGTACATGGCGCACGCCCCCCTGGGGGTTCTCAACATCACCCTTGTATCGAGGGATGATGTGAATATGGGCATGGAGAATACTCTGTCCGGCAGCCGATCCTATATTAACGCCTATATTATATCCATCTGGACTAAACTCCTCATCAATAAGTTTTTTCTCCTCATTAATAAGATCCATACAGGCTGCGACTTCTGCCGGCGTTAAGTCAAAAAACTCAGCAACATGGCGTTTTGGTATCACCACAGTATGCCCTGGACTCACTGCATAGCTATCACGGCCACTGTAAGCAAGTTCATTCTGTAGCGTTGTCCCCTTGGCACCATTACAAAACAGGCACGGATTATTCGGGTCGCGTTTTTTTTCTTGTTTTACTTCAGATGACAAACTTGAAAATCCTCTATTCAATAAAAACGTGTTTAAACTTATGTAGATGCGACTGCTGCAAATTTCCGCATCTTGCCCATCCATTCCTCACAATGCTTGGAACAGAGTGGTTGCAGGGCATGGGGAAAGCATTCGATAATCAATTCAAATTCATCGGCCACTTCATCGGCAAGGACAGTATCTTTTGTTAACGCTGCCAGACTGCTTTGTGCGGTTGCCTTATTCACTCGAATTAACACGGCTAAATGGAAAGGAAGCTGCTGCTCCATGCTAACGGTTAATGCTGTTTCATAAGCTCTGAGTGCTTCTTTTAAACGTTCTGGGTTTTCTTCAGTCTCGCCTAGATGAAGCAGTACTGCGCCACGATTATTATGCGCCGCTGTTAATTCTAATGCGTGGTTATCTGCATCGAGTTCTGCAAGTGCATTTTTGTAAGCAACTACCGATTTTTCAAAGGTACGATTGCCTTTCAGGAGACTGCCATAACTATGAAAAGCACCACCAAGCTGAAGCATAACGACTGACCATTCTTCTGGTGTTTCTTTGCGAGAATATTCCAGTAATGCTTCAGTATAAGCGTCAACAGATTTGCTCATTAATTTTGCATCAGATTCCTGTCTACCCAAGGCTTGTAGGGCTGACCCCAAATTTGCCTTCGATGCTGCCCATTCAAGCGGTGACGCTTCCTGGCTCAATATTTCCAGCGCAGCATTAAACGATTCAATCGATAGCTTGTATAAATCGGCAGCTCTTAGGCTTTGACCCAATGCGGCAAGAATATTCCCCAAACTATTATGTGTTTTAGCCTTTTCTAAACGTGCTTGTTCTGAATCTGGCTCGTGTAATTCATCCGTCAACAAAGCTTCAAATGTTTCACGCGCACTTTCGAAAATGTTAGCGCTATAACGATGCTGTTCAAAGTTGCCACGCGTGTAAATAAAATTATCTGTGACCGCACCTCGGTTATCTGCGCCAGTACCCTCGGCGATATCAACAGAAACCAGAGCCTTATAATGCTCAACTGCCTTTTCCAGCGCTCTATTGTCTGGATAAAACAGGGTGTTAGTTGAGAGTTTCATCGGTTAAGAATATCGTTAACATCTGGATTCGCACCGACTGCACCACCCAGATCGACTTCTTCGTCCGTTGCATCACGTATGGTTAATACTTCCAACACAAAAACAACGTCTCTACCACACAGGGGATTATTTCCATCGACGGTTAATGTCTTGTCATCAAAGCGAGTGACAATAAAACTCTTGGGCTCACCTTTGTCATTTTCCATAGTGATGGTCGTGCCGATTTGCCGGTATTCCTCTGGGACATTTTCGATGCGATCAGTAAACACCAATGACTCGTCTCTCTCGCCATAGACCTTTTTCATATCAATCGGTACTTCAATGATATCGCCGACTTTTTTACCGTCGAGATGTTTTGTCACCTCTTTATTCATAACATCATTGATGCCATGAACATAACCGATGGGATAATCAACGGTAACAAGCACGTCACCGGTTTTTTCATCGATGACCTTGTAATTTAGCTCAACGAATTTTTCTTTTTCAATTGTGTCTGACATAAATGCAAAACCTGTTTTGAATATAGTCGCCTTCTCTTGCTCTATTGTCGACGTTCTATATTTAGAACAGCCGATCCTGGATGTTGAATTCTAGAATAATGTGGCGCCAAAGATTCTCACTCTTTCCTTTTCATAACCCAGCACCAGTCTGCCCAGCCATTCACCTTTATCTTTGGAGTTAATCTGTTTGTATAAAACAGTGACATATTCACCACGACGAATCATGCCAAGATAGCTGTAATCATCAGACAGGTTTTTTGCCAGATCGCTTCTTGCAAACTGTTTGCCCATCTCGATTTCATTGGCGCCCATTTGCATGGACGTTGAAAAATTTCGGGTGAAAGCACCATAGTTCCCTTCATTCGAGTATTTGACAAGATCAGCCCACATCGGGTGCGCTACCTCCAAAATCTCTTCATCTGTTTGTTCAATAATATTCATAAAATATCTCATTTAAATATACAATGTTACTTAACATTCTCTATCTCGCGAAATAGGCAGCTCTTTTACATCCCTGTAATCGCTGCATTTGTGCATGGCCCAGACCAGCTTCTCGGCAACTGCGTCCTGCGTTGCCCTACCTCCTGCATCCCTGCAGTCGTCGACCTTCGGTCTCACCTTCTCCATGCACTTCACAAAAAAAGGACCAACACTTAGCATGCCGATCCTTTTTTAAGGCAAATAGTTTACCTGGCCTGATTTTACATATCTGCGAGCATCAGGCCTTTTTGCCCATTTCTATTCATCATCTACCAGATGATAAAGCGGTGCTTTTTCCATTGTGTACTCACCTGTATTGCGATCACGCTGAGAAACTGTCAGTACATGCCAGTTTTCATCATCTAACTTCATCGCATCACCACGGTAGTAGTAACCAGGCCAACGTGTTTCCTTACGGAATAACGTATGCTGGAACACACTTTCAGAAGTAAGGTAACGATGCTTCAATTCCCATGCGCGCAGTAGTTCATGGATATCTTCAGCAGCGATGCTTTCCAGATCTTCTCCGAAAACTTTCATCTTCTTAAGGCCGATTTGCAGTAGCTTTTCGTTGGTCATGTAGTTCACACCAAAACCACCACAGTACTCATCCATCATCTTTTGCAGACGATCAAGACCCTGACGTGGGTTGATGTAGTTAGGGTTCACAGAACCGGCAACGATTTCATTGCGATAGACGGTATAAGTTTCCATTGGCTTGTAAATCTTCTTTTTAAGATCTGCAATTTGCTTCTCAGAAACATTGATGCCTTCTGCTTTGCCGTCATCAATGTATTTACAAGCAGCTTTAGCAGCCAAACGACCTTCAGTGAAAGAACCTGATGAGAATGCGTGTGGCGTACCACCGACTGCATCACCTGCACCAAACAGACCTGCGACTGTGGTCATACGGTTGTAGCCCCAGAAATATTCATCAGGAGAAACGTCTTCAGGGCCTGAACACCATGCACCACAGCCTGTTGCGTGCGAACCCATTACATAGGGCTCTGAAGTGGTTAATTCAGGGTTTTCGTATTTAGGATCAACGTCTGTTGCCGCCCAAAGTACCGCCTGACCTACTGTCATACCCAGGAAGTTGTGCCAACCAATCTCTTCAAGATGCGGATCCTGGAAGGCTTCCATGGTGACCATATGAATTGGACCACGACCCGCATTCACCTCATTGATGAATGCATGGTTACGTAAGCACGTTGGAATTGGTTTGTGTGATAAATGCTGACCTTCTGTATCCAGGTATTCTTTGCCTACCATTTCCGTTAGCGCTGGGAACCATTTTGATTCGTACTCTTCGCCTATACCATTTTGTGTATAAGTTTTGAGGTGTAAGAAGTATGCGCCAACTGGACCGTAACCATCTTTGAATCGTGCCAGAACGATACGGTTTTCCATTTGTGTCATTTTCGCGCCTGCTTCGATCATAAGACCATACGCAGAACCCGAGGACCAGGGTGCGTACCAAACACGACCCGCACCTTCACCCACTGAACGTGGCTTAAAGATGTTAGAAGCGCCACCCGCACCACAAATAACAGTCTTGGATTTGAATACGTGGTAGTTACCCGTACGGACGTTGAAGCCTACTGCACCCGCAATACGGTTGTCTTTGCTGTCATCCATCAATAAATGCGTTACACAGATACGGTTAAAGACTTTGTCAGCTGATTTTTTCGCAGCTTCAGCAACAATTGGCTTATATGATTCACCGTGAATCATAATCTGCCAGCGACCTTCACGCAGGTAATTACCCTTCTTAGGGTCTTTCATTATCGGTAGGCCCCATTCTTCGAACTGATGGACAGCCGAATCAACGTGACGTGCCATATCAAAGGCTAAATCTTCACGAACCATGCCCATTAAATCCATACGCGCATAGCGTACGTGATCTTCAGGGTTGTTCTCGCCAAAGCGCGTACCCATGTAACAGTTAATCGCGTAAAGACCCTGGGCTACCGCACCAGAACGATCAATATTCGCTTTTTCTGCAATGACAATTTTCTTGTTCTTGCCCCAATATCTTGCTTCAAATGCCGCACCCGTGCCGCCTAAACCAGCACCAACGACTAAGACGTCAATATCGTCTTCAATAATTGTCTTGTATCCCATTAGTAGTAAACCCCTTCTTTAAGTGACAGGCCATTAGATTTCAGCGTAGGTAACCCACTGTCATTCATAGCAACATACTTAGGCTCTTTATATAAAAGCTCACTGTCGACCATTTCGTTACTTGGTCCGGCTTCGTTAGCTAGATGTGGCTGTCCCGTGCCCCAAGGCTTGGTGGTGATAGGAGCAAGTAGTTCCATATCTTTTTTACCGTTACGGAACTTGATGCGCCAGGCAATGGTGCCTTTTTCTTCATCGCGATGTACGCGTACTGAGTGACCCAGTGGCGCGAAATCTGCATAGCCACGCACATCAATTGCATGATGAGGGCAGGCTTTTACACAGGAGTAACATTCCCAGCACATGTTAGGTTCAATGTTGTAAGCACGTCGAAGTGTTTTATCGATGTGCATAATGTCTGATGGGCAGATATCAACGCACTGTCCACAACCATCACAACGAGTCATATATACAAAAGTTGGCATAATATTCTCTCTTATTAAATAATTGTTTTTAAATTAATGATTAGTAGTGTTTTGGTGACTCACGTCTAATACCATGACCCATATATTCTGGGTTTTTACCCATATATTGTGGGATATCCGGAAATTTTGCTTGTACTTCAGGTGAAGATAAATCGAAATCACCTGGTAAGTTTTCTCTAGAACCATCTGCTACGGTAGTACGTTTCTGGAATGCCGCAGCAGGTTTAAAGAACATGTGTGCAAACTTGGACCATAGTACGCTGCCAAAAAGCGTTGTGTTTGAAATGATGAATAAAACGAAGAATAATGTTGTGAATCCCATATCGCCTACTGCACCTGTCGCGCCTTTAGATTGCAGGTAAGACCAGATCAAGGCAAACGTTGCGGTTGTGAATAGAGATACGATAAAGATGTCTGCACGTACTAATTTATACCACTTAGCACCTTCCGCAGACACGTCAACGCGGATAGAGAACCAGAACCAGTACCCACCAATAATAAGCATGATTGCACCGATGTGCCAAAGCTGCGCCACGATAGCTTCTGAAGAAAGGCCAAAAATCATGATTGCTGTCGTCGTTGCGAAGATAATGAAGCCATACATCGTCAAAAGATGAGAAATTCTACGTTTCACGTTGCAGAATTCACCAGAAGTTAATATTTCATTAGCGACTGTTGCAACTGCCATCCCGACCTTTTCTCCAGCACCAACTGAGCGTTTAGCGCTTTTCTTCGCTTTTTCTGCATTTTCAAAAAAGTACTGCGCACTTTTCTTATGCATCATATCGAGAATTGTGCCGCCAGCGACAAGTACAGCCATCAAAATAAGATATCCCTGCATTATTTCAGGTGATATTAAAGTTGAAAGCTCGGCGAATGGATTTATTATGAACATTCTAGGTTCTCCTCAAAAATTAGGCGGCCAGATTATACTTAAATTAGCCTTTCGTCGAGCATAGAAAAGATAATCCCCTATACAAAAAATCTATACCCCGATCCCGAACCGGCCTTTTTATCATTTAGTTTTTTTAGCTATGTATATCTTTTTTGAAATAAAGTAGTTGGCTTGATGAATAAAATTATATTTTACCTATATAAAAAATAATGATGTAAAGAGGATACATAGTCCAGGTTGTTGACGTTCACTATATATAAGGTATGCGGGTACAAGCTGAAAAGTCAGCAGTGTGCCTTACACCACGTCGGTTTTAGCCAATTAATCAGTCAAAACAGTCAAGCGGTACCCTATTGATAATTGATCATTATTTCAAGGGCGGGCAAGCACGTTAGCCTGATGTACTAAGCGGAGCAGTCGTGTTAGAAAACTATATCCATTCAAGTCTAGCTACTTAAAAATTAGGTATAAATATTCAAGGATTGCAGGGAACCCTCCTTGCCATGTGCTAAAGTAGTTAATAAATAACAAGTTGCATGAGCTTGATCGGGTGATCTCTAAAATGAAAATAAACCCATTACCCCCAAAAAAATTAGTCCGCAGTCTGGCGATTACCCTGGCAGTTGCCATCGTGGTCAACCTGTTATTTGTGTCTGGCATTCTCAACAGGCTCGAACGGATCAGCTTTGATCAGCGAGCGAAGATTTTCAGGTCAGATAAACCAGCTCCCGAGGACATCGTCGTGGTCATGATTGACCAGTCTTCACTCAGCCTGATGAATGACAGCTTTGGGCGATTCCCCTGGCCACGGGCAATCTACGGTGACTTGCTGGATTTTCTGGCCCTGGGTAATCCGCGCGCGATTATTTTTGACATTCTTTTTGTGGAGAACCAAAAAGAGGCGGGTGTGAAAAGAGGTCGGCTGGGACCCAATGACAAGCGCCTGGTATCTGCCTCAAAAAAATACCCCTTTGTCTATCACTCCATGGAAATGCTGGAAGACACAGTGGACTCAGACGGCATTGCCCTCGATGCCAAGCCATTGCCCAATAAATTTATTCAGCGTTTTGGGCTGGAAGTACCGCCAGCATTTATTTTTGATGCCTATAACAGGTATGGCACCCCGTTTAACAAATTATATCAGGCGTCTACTGGTATCGGTTTTGTTGGCCTCAGGCCGGATGAGGATGGCGTTTACCGGCGCACGCGCTTGTTTGACAGTTACCAGGGTATTGGGTTTCCCGCCTTGTCTGTTACCAGTGTTATTGATAGAGAATTTAATGTTGCCAGTGCCTGGCAAGATTCGGCACTGGTCATTGGCGGCTTGAGGGTGCCCATCCAGGCTGATGGCAATTACCTGATCAACATGTACGGCCAGTTCAGCGAATTTTCTATTGGTGGAATATTCGCTTCTATTGCCGCCCTCAACCAGGGCCGGCCCGAAAAAATGTTAATTCAACCCGATGAATTTAAGGACAAAATTGTATTTATCGGAACCAGCGCTGCCGGTTTGCAAGACATCAAACAAACGTCTCTTGACCTGGTTCCCGGGGTACTGGTTCATGCCGCTGTCACGGGTAATTTACTGACCCAGGACTTTCTTAAGACAAGCAGTCTCGGAATGACCGTTCTGCTGGTGTTCTTTTTCAGTTTTCTGACGGCGCTCGCCATTCTTTATGCACCCGCATTCATTTACCAGATTGGCCTGCCAATCCTGATAGTTGTTATCTATGGCGGTTTTGTATTTTGGCAGTTTGGCCAGAATAATGTCCTGGACCTGGTTGCGCCTGTATCAGGAATTTTATCGACCTGGTTAAGCATGGCCTTGTTTCTTACTTTTACCGAGGGCAAGGACAAACGCAAAGCAAGACGCATGTTTGCCCAGTATGTGTCCCCGGAAGTGTTAGCAGAAGTCGTCGATAAATATGATGACCAGGTTAGTGCCGATGTGGGTCGCCGGGAACGGGTATCGATACTTTTTTCTGATATTCGCAGTTTCACGAATATTGCCGAGAATCTTGAGCCCGAGGCCGTGGTTGAAATGTTAAATACCCATCTTGGTGCCATGGTCGAGATAATAATCAATAAACGGGGCACCCTGGATAAATTTATTGGTGACGCCATTATGGCATTCTGGGGCGCGCCCTTGCGCATGGAAGACCATGCATTGCGTGCTGTTGAAGCCGGGTTGCTAATGCTCCGCGCCTTGCCCGCGGTCAATGAAAAAATGCGTGCAAAAGGTTTTCCCGAAATTAAAATTGGTATCGGCATCAATACCGGTGAAGTCGTACTTGGTAATATTGGTTCTGAACAAAAACTGGATTACACGGTGATTGGTGACCGGGTGAATGCGGCCTCCCGCCTGGAGAGTTTGACAAAAAAATATCTGGGCAGTGGCTTGCTTATCTCCGGTACCACCTACGAGGGTTTGCAGAACGAAATCCTGTGCGCGCGGGTTGATATGGTCAGGGTTAAGGGTAAAAACGAAACCCTGTCTATTTATGCGCCACTGGCCATGAAAAACGATGATCCTGAAGTGGTCAATTCGGCAAAAAATAACATTAAACTGGTAAATGAGGCTTTTAATCAATATCAGGCGCGAAAATGGAAGCTGGCCCATGACTTATATGGACAAATACTCGATTTACCCTGGACAGCATTGATGCAAGCGCGCTGCCTGGAATATCAGAAAAAAAGCCCGTCAAAACAATGGGATGGCGTATTTTCATTGGAACAAAAGTAGCGCAAGAGTTAGCTATTTCAGCATATTGTGAACTAGCTCACTAATAATGTTGGATAATTCAACTATTATCTAATGTGTAAGCTATATGAAAGTTCAAATGAATATACTTGTATCATCGAAAGTGTTGTTGGAGAGCCCTATGAAAAAATTTATTTTAGTTTTAATAAGCATGTTATTGCCTCTAAGTGTTTTTGCTGCTGAAAAGGTATATGTGCAAAGCGTACGCGCAAACGTCTTGTCAGGGCCGGCATTTAGTGCCCAGGTGCTGTCTGTTGCCCCCAAGGGTAGCGAAATGAATGCCGCTTTTGTTTCTGGCAACTGGTACCGTGTCTCCTATAATGGTAAGAATGGCTGGGTATCTAAATACCAGGTGTCAAAAAATCCACCCATGAAACAAATAAGTTTTTTTGATCGTATTGGTAATTACTTCAATCAGGATGATGCCCGCCGTCGCGCTTCACGAACCACAGTGGTAGGCGCGGTACGGGGTCTGTCAGAAGATGGTGAGAATAGCGATCAAATGGAAGCAGTCGATTATAAGGCATTGGAAAAAATGAATAATATGTCGGTTGATGAACAAGTTGTTTTACGCTTTTTGGAGGATGGGCTTGCGGGCGGATAATGATCTAGTAATACATAACTCCAGCACATCGGGAAAGATTTTACGCGGTATTTTTCTTGCCGCGCTTTTCCTGTTTGGCTTATCACTTGCTCACGCGGAGACAGATAACTTCCGTGTCCGCGGTGGTGGGCAATCTGAACAGGAAAAAACACAAAATACCGTATCTGATATCAAAGCCGAAATAAAATTTGGCCAGAATGTTGCGGCCCGTATTCTCGCACGAAACCCCATGATCGAAAATCAGTCATTGATTGAATATGTAAACCTGGTGGGTAATGCTGTTGCATTACATGCCGGCAGGCCAGAACTGAAATTTCATTTTACTGTGATTCAAAGTAAGCATGTCAATGCCTATGCCGCGCCCGGCGGTTATATTTTTATTACGAAACCTGCCATTGACATCATGCAAGATGAATCCGAGCTTGCCGGTGCCCTGGCCCATGAAGTCGCCCACGTGACACGCAAACATATAGTCAAGGCACTTAAAATAAAAGGCAGTGAAATCAGCGCCCAATCTGGCATAACCCGGTTTCTGGGTGGTGTCGGTGATGCCGGACGAGTTGCATTTTCGCAAACTGTCAACAAGGCCGTCGAGATGCTGTTTCAGGACGGTTTGTCCCAGGAAGATGAGCTTGATGCTGACAAGACCGGTACAATTTACCTGGCAACAACAGGTTATGACCCTACCGCATTACGCAGGTACTTGCGGCGTGTTAAAGCCTCAAAGCGTGACCGGTTAAAAGTCATTAGCAGTACCCATCCACCATTTAATCTACGGATTAATAAACTGGCAGAACAATTAAAAAGCATGGGTGTCAGCAAGTCCAGGTTACCAACTGTGCGGGCACGTTTTTTAAAGAGGGCAAGATAATATGGAAAATAAAATTAGATATAAGAATAATTATAACCTATGTAGAAGATACCTTACCGCCCCATATTTTTTATCGCTACTTTTCCTGGCCTACCTGAGCCCTGTCAGTGCCGACCAGCTTCACTATAAACACATAATTGTCGGTGAGCGCGCCAGTGGTCTGGCTGGTGCCTATACGGCGGTTGCCGACGATCCATCAGGATTGTTTTATAACCCAGCCGGTATTGTTTACGGAAAAAAAGGTAATCTTTCTGCCAGTGTCAATGCCTATCATACCGCCACCAAAACCTATAAAAAAGCACTGGCGGGCAATGTTGACTGGGAAAGAAAGTCATCTACTTTCTTGCCTAACTTTTTCGCGTTTACCCAGCCCCTGGGTGCAGGCGTAGTGGGATTTTCCTATGCGGTTCCCGATGCCGTCAATGAAAGCCAGAACCAGACTTTTCTTAACCCTAATCCGGTCTGGACATCACAGACAATAAACTTTAATGACACAGATTTAACTTATAAAATAGGCCCCAGTTATGCTATAGAGATAATAAAAGGCTTGTCAGTAGGGGCAACCCTGTATTTTCATTACCGGGAGCGGGAAACAATCAGTAATGAGCTTGCCGTTCAACCTGGTGTTGGCGGTAGCGATTATCAACTTTCAAATATTTATCTCAAAACCTTTGAGACCGGCATCCAGCCCACGTTGGGCATTATGTGGAGCCCAATACAGAAATTATCTTTTGGTTTGAATATCAACAAAACAATAATTAACGATTCCCGCACTACTAAGCAAACCCAACAAAAGGCATTTGGTGATGAAGAAATCCAGTTGGCGCGCACCCGTATAGATGATCAAAGGGAAATGCCGTTGACCATTGCCCTGGGCGCTGCCTGGTTCCCGACCAGCAGCCTGATGGTATCAGGTGATCTGACCAACTATAGTGCCACCGAAGACGCCATTACCGGCAGCCGGGAAGCGATTACCAATTTTGCAGTTGGTCTTGAATATTATACGAGTTCGTCGCTAGCGTTTCGTGGGGGTATCTACTCCAACTATTCAAATGCACCGGGCCTGAATGAGGGCAGTGCTGTGCAGCAAAACGAACAAATAAACTACTATGGCCTGACTGCCAGTATCAGTTCAGTGACTCGCAGCTCGACAATAACTTTGGGACTCGTTCATTCAATTGGTTCAGGTAAAGCCCAGATAGTAAGCGGGTCGTCAGAATTACAGGATCTGGAAGGCAGTTCAACTTCCTTGTTATTATCGACCTCTTACAATTACTAAACTCTTTAAAATTCTGAAAAGAATGTTTTGGATGGTTATCCTAGAAACACCATTCGGGCTGCTGACCTAAATCTGTCGCAATAACTGATTTAGTGTCATCTGGCTTGACCTTTACGTCTGTTGCAATATAACAACTGGTCCCGGCACCGTAACAAACACGCACGTCATACCTGTTGGCATCATAGTCATAAATGACTGCCTGGCCCGGAGCCAGATCAACAGTGAAAGGGACTTCCCAGCCTTTGGCGCAATCTTCAGTCACCGAGATACTCGTAATATTGTTTGTTGTGTCGGCGTTGAATATTCGTAGTTCGCCCTCAAAAAAGTCATCCACGAACGCAGGGCAGGCGGTCAACTGCAGGACGATGCCGACAAGCACGGCCAATCTGGATGTTTGTTTAATATTCATTTTTTGATTCTCGCTACAGCCATGATTGTAACGTGAATAATATCGTCCTGTCGATTTGGCAAGACAAAGAAAATTGCCCTGAAAAACCGGGTAATCCTTACTAAGGAGCCCGGGATGTGAAAATAGAGATCCTTTCCCTGTGCCAAAGATTTTAATCGCCCAGCTAACAAATATATAATTGATGGTAGACAATAACGACGGATTAAGATTCGCGGTTAAGTTTATTCCAGGTTAAATGACAACATTTCTGGTTGTCCATTACGTGTGATTTCTATTTGAATCTGGCTTAAGGTGCCGAGTTTTGCGTACTGGGTCATGGCATCCTGAATTGAATTGAGTGGTTCACCGTTAACGCTGGTAATAATGTCACCCTGTTTTAAGCCAAGTTTTTCATTGAGGCTGCCTTTTTTAAGTTTCCGTACCAGGAAGCCCCCTTCCTTGCGGGGCATGATATAGGCCGCCCTCAAGAACTCAGGGTCTTTGAGTTTTTGACCGATAATACCCCTTGGCATGGAGAAGTCATTTTTGCCAAGTCGTCTAATCTGACCATCAAGATTTTGATTATTAGTTTTAATAACCGAAACAGCATCGCTGGCCAGTCCTTCAGCCATGTCTTCAAGTACAAGACTTTCGAGGACACCGGCACGTTGTAAAATTGCGCGATCAGGATAAACGGCGTGAAGTATGGCGCCATGGGCGACTTCTTCCCCCAGTGTAAAGGCGGCTTGTGGCTGACCGTCTGCGCTTATGAGGGCCACGCTGTCTTCACCGGCCGCCACGATCCCGGTTAAAATCAGATTCAGGCTGCTTAAAGGCACTTCAGTGGGCGTTTCCTGGTTTTCGATAATATTGGCCTGGCCAAATAAATTTGCATTCAGTAAAATTTGAATGTCAGGGATTTTGTTCTTACCCACTTGCAGGGATGAGCCTGCGGACACGACTACATGGGGTAAATTTGGCCGGACAAGACGCCAGGTCCAGTCGGCCATGCTGGCAGCGAGCATGAAAATCACAAAAATATTTAATAACAGGAACAGGCGATTAGCACCAAATCGTTGAACAATAGATTGCCAAACCTGTGTCAGGGATTGGGTAACTGCTTCAAGGGCATCAGTAGTCATAAACCAATTATAACGGAATTGCTAAAATGCGGTCGAATTTATTGCCTACTGCAGGACTTGGAGAATTTGGCAAATTTGGATTATTGAGACTGTACTGATTGTTCAATGCCGGATATCATCCCGGAGGTGCGTCATCCCAGAGAAACGCATTAATACCCCTTAAAACAAGCCAAAAAGCAGAATATTTTCCCAGTTGGAAGCTAAATTAAAGAAAAAAATACCTCCGGACGCAGTGATGTACCTGTCAGAGACTTGTCCACATTGCCCGCAAGTATTGCTGAATCTGACTGATCTTTTGAAGGCGGGTGATATAGCCAGTCTTCAGTTGTTAAATATTTCCCATTTTTCACGGCAAGCCGAGACGTTGAATATCAAAAGCCTGCCTTGGGTAAAAATTGGCCCCTTTGAGATTGAAGGCCTGAGCTCTGCTCACGAGTATGCAAAATGGGCCAGGCTGGTGAACACTATCGAAGGCTTATGCAATTATTTAAAGCTATTGCTCGAAACTGGCCAGCTACAAAAGGCGGGGTATGTAGTTGAATCAGAAGATGAAGGATTTGATGCCCTGATCGCATTATTGTCCGATGGAAAAGCCAATATTACCGTGCGAACAGGTGCGTCTGCGCTCCTGGAAGCGTATGAGGGTAGTCAAAAGCTGGAACAGGCGATGCCAGTAATCGCTGAAATGCTGAAATCAGATAGGGTAAATATTCGGGCAGATGCTTGTTATTTTCTTGGGCTTACGCATAATCCAATGGCAATTTCAAAACTCAAGCCGATGTTGCAAGACGGGGACAGCCAGGTTTATGAGCTCGCCAGTGAAAGCATAGAAAAATTATCGGCATATAGATAATCGGTATGTAGATATATAGCTAAATTATTCAGCACTAATTTACCAGGAGAAGTTATGTTTAAGTTTATTTCAGTCACAATTACGACCGTATTTATTGGTCTTGTTTTAAGTATCCCTGTGCAGGCCGAAAATGCTGTTAAAGTTGGTTACGTTGATCTTCAGGCAGTCATTAATCTGAGTAAAGCAGGAAAGAAAGAACAGGAAAAAATAAAAGAATTTATTAAAACGCGTCAAAAAAAAATAGCTGCAGAAGAAAAAAAGCTTGAAGCAGCAGGAAAAAAATTCGAGAAAGACTTGCTTACTATGAGCAAGGAACAACAAGATAAAAAGAAAAAAGAATTCCAGAAAAAATTAATAAATTTTCGGAAACTGGCGCGAGATTCAGAAAAAGAGGTCAAAAAGAAGGAGTCGCTTTTCACCAAAAGGGCTTTGGCCGAATTGAAAGGAATTGTTGCTTCTATTGCCAAGGAAAAAAAGTTTACGTTTATAGTAGAGAAGAGTGAAGGTGCAGTATTATATTCACAGGATGGTATGGATATAACAGATCCGGTCATGAAAGAATTTGATAAAAAGTTCGCCAAGTAATTTGTAGTATTTCAGACTGAAAAAATTATAAATTTCGATATTGCTCCTCTGGATTTAGCCCCAGTCGTTTGCAGGCGAGTCTGCGACTGGCAACCAGTTGATCTCGTGGCACATAGATAAGCCCGGCAACTTTACGAATTAAGTGTTCTTCATACTTGTCCAGGTTGTGATCACTCAGGGCAACCTGCCACATATTTGCCATTATTTCTGTTTTTTCTTTTAAGTCAAAATTTTTATTAATCAGGGTGGTAAATGGATGATACGAAGTAAGCCGGTCTGCCTGTTGTTCTGCCAGTAAGATTAATTCATTAACTTTCTCCTCGTTCAAACTCAGATTTTTCGAAAGTATTTCACGGATCGTTTTGAGTTCTATTTTTGTAATATCATGATCGGAGCGCATAACCTCAATTAACATGCAGGCAGTAGCCAGGTTTACGTGATGTTCATCATGATGTTTCCCGCCGTCGGAAGACTCCTTAAAATATTTGGCAACAAAGTTATCAATAGCATTTATCATAGTTAACCCATTAAAGTTACATTCAACGCAGGGATTTTAATTCACTTTATTCTGACTTTTCTTTGTGCTTTTATGAAGTTATAGCCATACTTAATATAAGAGGCAGAACCTGCTTCGAATGCACAGTTTAGCATTCCTTGCCGGTGAGCGCAGGATTATGGAAAAAACAGGAATAAAAGACAAAACACATGCAGCTGCAAAATCAGGACTTGAAACACCTGAAGCGCTGGCGCCCCTGTGCATAAATCGTAGCGATCATGATGTCAAAGCCATTATCAAGGCATGGCAACTGGCCAATTCTGCCCACCAGTCCCAGGTCCGGGTTTCCGGTGAACCATTTGTCGAGCATGTACTTGCCGTTGCAGTCATCCTGGCAAAGTTAAGACTTGATAGTGAAACTATTGTTGCCGCCTTGTTGCACGATGTCGTTGAGGATACAGCTGTCAAATCTGAAGATTTGAAAAGAGATTTTGGCGAAGGTGTTGCCCGTCTTGTGGAAGGCGTTACAAAAATGAGTCATATCCAGGTTATACATGATGAGCCTGAAAAAAAGAAAAAGGAGCACGCCCGGGCAGAAAGTTTACGAAAAATGTTGTTGGCGATGGCCGAGGATGTCAGGGTGGTGCTGATTAAGTTAGCCGATCGTTTGCATAATATGCGAACCCTGAGCTCGCTACCCGAAGACAAGCAACAACGTATTGCCCGTGAAACAATGGATATATTTGCACCCTTGGCGAATCGTCTGGGTATTTGGCAAATAAAATGGGAGCTGGAAGATCTGTCATTCCGTTATATAGAGTCCAATGCCTATCACGATATTGCCAATATGCTGGCGGAAAGGCGAATTGATCGTGAGCAATATCTTGAGAAATTTGTAACCCAGGTAAAAACTGAATTGGCGAACGCAAATATTTCGGCAGATGTTTATGGCCGACCCAAGCATATATTTGGCATTTGGAAAAAAATGCGCAGTAAAAGAAAAGGATTCCATGAGATATATGATGTCCGGGCAGTGCGAATTGTTACCCGGGAAATAAAAGATTGTTACGCAGCGTTAGGGATAGTTCATACCCTGTGGCAATACATTCCCGGTGAATTTGATGACTATATCGCCACGCCGAAAGAGAATCATTACCGCTCAATCCATACAGCGGTAATTGGCGAAGAAGGCAAAACAGTTGAGATCCAGTTGCGCACAAAAGAAATGCACCAGCAATCTGAATATGGAATTGCGGCCCACTGGCGATACAAGGAAGGTACAGAGGCTGATGCCAGTTTTGATGAGAAGATAAACTGGTTAAGGCAGCTACTGGAATGGAAGGACGAAGTTTCAGGGGCCAGTGAATTTGTTGATCAATTTAAATCAGCAGTATTTTCAGATCGTGTTTATGTGTTCACACCCATGGGAAATATCATTGACTTGCCCCAGGGCGCTACGCCAATTGATTTTGCTTACGAGATTCATTCTGAAGTCGGTCATCGTTGTCGGGGTGCAAAAGTTGACGGCAGAATAGTACCGCTTACTTACGTACTAAAAACCGGAACCAAGGTTGAGATACTAACAGTCAAAAAAGGCGGGCCAAGCAGGGACTGGCTGAACCCACACCTGGGATATATACATACCACACGTGCTCGCACCAAGGCCCAATACTGGTTTCGTCAACAGGATCGTGAAAACAATATTGCATCGGGGCGTAACAGTATAGAGCGGGAACTTAAAAGACTGGGTTATCATGAAATTGGGCATGAGGCCATGGCGCACGCCGCCGCTTATGATAATACGGACGACTTTTTTGCGGCCATTGGCCGGGGCGAATTTAAAAACACGCAAGTTATTAACGTCATCAGGTCGCTGGTTAGTACCGGAACGCCGAAACCGGAAGCAGGCAAGTTTGTTGCCCATAAGCGAAAAGTCACTGGCACCGGCGCTATCCAGATCCAGGGCATTGGAAATTTGCTCACACAAATGGGGCAATGTTGTAAGCCCGTGTATGGCGATCAAATTATTGGATACATTACCCGGGGACGCGGTGTGACGGTGCACAGGTCTGATTGTCCAAACGTACTCAAATATATTAACGAACAGAATGAACGATTGATCGAGGTTGGTTGGGGGAATGAAAAGGGCGAAACTTATCCTGTGGATATTCAAATACAGGCCTATGATCGTCATGGTTTATTAAAGGATGTGACATCATTACTCTCAGATGAAAAATTGAATGTGGTCGCTGTCAATACGTCTCTGGATCAAAATAAAAATATGGCAAATATACTGGTTACGGTTGAGATTGAAGATATTTCGGCGTTAAGCCGGGTGCTGGTGAAACTGGAACAGTTACCCAATGTCCTGGAGGCATCACGACGCAGGTCATAAGAGGGCCAGGTTAATATTTCTTAGCCGGAAATCATCCAATAAATTTTAGATATCTATATGTATGAATAAGAAAAAATTGTCCGAGCTTAAGTCATTACTAAGTTTGCCCACGGCGCCTTTTCGTGAACAGTATATTATTGAGCATGTTGTCAGCGTGCTCTCGAAATCAAAGGTTCCGTTTTTCAAAGATCCTTGTGGCAATATTGTCATCGGCGTTTCATCAGTTGGGCAATATAAAAAACTTGTTCAGCGACCATCAAGGGAACCGGTGCGATTATTTATAGCCCATATGGATCACCCGGGATTTCATGGCATCAAATGGTTAAAAAACAGGAATTTACTCGTGAAATGGTTTGGTGGCTCACCAGTTAAGTATGTTTCTGGAGCCAAAGTGTCTGTATTTGGTAACGATAATAATGCTTGTCTCTACGGAAAAATAATCAGACCAAAATTGGTAACCAAAAAATGGGCTATAGATACTGCCGAGATAAGGTTTGATCCGGGACAAATAGAATATAAAAACAGGCCCAGGCCCCCGGAGTTATTTGGTAGTTTTAAATTTACAAGGCCGGTTACCGTACGTGGTAAGCGGCTTTATACAAATGCTGTCGATGACCTGTGTGGCGTTTTTGTAATTTTACAAACTGCCATAACCAGCTTCAAGGCCACATCCAGAAAAGAGAAACCATTTCTTGGTCTCCTGACCCGGGCCGAAGAAGTAGGCTTTGTCGGTGCTGTCGCGCATTTTGATCTGGGTTGGTTGCATCAAGCACAGCGCAACGTTGTTTGTATCAGCCTGGAGGCATCAAGAACCTTGCCTGGCGCCCGACTCGGCAAAGGCCCGGTTGTCAGGATCGGCGACAGGCGCACGGTTTTTAGTGCCAATGAGTTAAAGGTGTTGTCAGATCTGGCAGAAAAAGTGCTGCCAGGCAAGCACCAGAAGCGAATTATGGACGGCGGCGCCTGTGAAGCGACGGCCGCTACTGTATTTGGCTTGCCGGCAATTGGTATTTCCCTGCCATTGGGAAATTATCATAACCAAGGATTTGAGGGCGGGCCGGAGTGTCGTGGCCCGGGTGGTCCGGCACCGGAATTTGTCCACCTGGATGATATTCAGGGTGAAATAAAATTATGCCGGTCACTAATGCGCACAGGACTAGATTGGCGGCAACCCTGGAAAAAACAAAAAAAATTGTTGCTTGAAAATAAAAAATATTATGCTAAATATATGAAGTAGTAATTCTGAATAAATATAGTTATTCGTTTACAAAATTATTTAAATAATTTATCAGGGGGAGATGGACGTGGATCGAATATTCTGGATCAACAAGGCCAAAGCATCAGGAGTCCACCTGGCACTGAGTGCAGGTATATTTTTTGTGTTCCTTTATGTGCTAATTTTTTACTGGTATCCCTTGCCATATTTCCATTCCGATGGCGGTTGGCAGGGTGTTCGAATAATGTTATTCGTAGATGTTGTATTGGGTCCGCTACTCACGTTCATCGTTTTTAATTACAAAAAACCACGTAACAAAATAATTTTTGATTTGTCTGTTATTGCTGCTATCCAGTTAGGCGCATTAATCTGGGGTGTAAATGCTGTCTATAATGGTCGACCTGTAGTGATTGTTTATTATGAAGGAAGTTTTAGTTCCCAAGAGGCCAGGGTTTTTTATGATCTGGGTGTTGATATTAATAAGATTAAAGGAGAGGGGAATCCGCCCATTGTTGTTGTTTCAGCGTTGAAAGGGCGGGCTGATGGGAAGGCAAGAGTTAAACTTTACAATCGTGGATTTAGTGAATTACAAATTATTGATACCTATGAGACGGTTCCGGAAAATATAGATAGAATTAAAGGTGATGCTGATACTTTTAACTTTTATTTTTCAAGAAACAAGACCAGAAAAAAAATGCTTGAACAATATTTAAAAATTGGTAATAAGAATCGAGAGGATTTTATTATCAGGAATTACATTGGTAAATTTTCCGGTGGACTGATTATTTTAGATAAGCAAGGCAAATATATTGAGACGCTTATTGATTAATTACGGATACCCTTAAAAACTTCTGATGATATTCAGGATTCTACTTATGGGGAAACACACCGCGTACTTGTTACCGGTAAAATGATTTAAGCGTTACGCCGGTACATTATCCGGGTAAGTTCTATTACCAGTTGTTGCGATACATCTTCCATTACCGAATAAATTGTGTCAGATAGTTTGTCCCTGGCTACGCCAATCAGGTGTGGCATACGAACCGAATGACTGAGAATTCTTGTCTCCTGGTTGTACAAATGTAATATTCCGCCAAGCCACGTCAAAAACTGGTTTCGACTATAGAGCCTGGCAAAAACAGTCCGGATACGCGGTGTTTTTCCCCATTGCTGGAACAACCGGTATGCCGCACCAAGCAATTGCTCCATGCGTTGACGCCTGATTTTTTCTATTTCTCCATATTCAATTTCGATCGAAATTGGTAATGCTGACGTCTGTTGAAAAAACTCCTGATCGATTTTTCTGGCTTTTTGTAGAAGTGGGGCAATTGGTATCTCCTCAAGTGGTTTCCCTTCTTGTTTTGCCTGGTAGGCACTGGATATAACGAGAATATCCTTTTTTTCTTCCTTTTTTACATTTGCATCAAGAAATGACTGGAACGGGGGTAACAGCAATTGAAATAAAGTATGTTTCTTCAGGGCCTCGGAAGTGCCCCGGCTAAAGGCGCGCAGCATGTATTGATCCATTGCGCATAACACGCGTACTTTATCCATAATGAAAACCGGTCACTGTTAGGGTGCTTTCATTGCTTTGTGAAAACCTATCATTCCTCCGAGCAGAGTTTTCTGCGAGACATCCTGGTATCCCAATTGTTCAAGCAACTGGGAAAATTCATTTGCCGAATAGAACATGCGCAAGGCGTTAATAAAATAATCTCGACAATTTAATGCCGCACTACCACTGTGAAAAATAACGGCAGTAATGGTAAGGCAAACGCGCAGATAGGCGTAATACATAAATTCTATGGTGCTGTTGCCAGGGCGCAACATGTCACTGTGATAAAAGTAGCCGCCGGGTTTGAGTACCCGCTGGATCTCACTGGATACATCCATTATACGCAAGTGTCGGGAGGCATATTGCAAGGTTACGATATCGAAATGGTTGTCCGGGAACGGCAAGCTGTGGGCGTCACCAGTTATACTTTCAATATGTTTGCCCTGTTTTTTTGCGGTAACCTGGCCAACTTCCTGCATGGCCACACTTCGATCGATGGCCCAAACTTCCAGGTCCGGTTGTTTGTCCAGAAGCGCCAAACCAATAGCATTGGTGCCCGAGCAAACATCCAGTGCTTTCATTCCGGTGCTAACATCGATTGTGGACAAAAATTCACGCCGGAACCAGTTCCACAATCCCAGGCTGGCAACGTGGTTTGCCCGGTCATAATATTTGGCCACATCCGCAAAAACATTATTAAGTTCCTCGTTCCAGACGTGATCAAATTTCTGTTCCCGGTTATTTTCCCTTATTGCGAATTGATTGGTGCGTACGCCATTGACCATCATTTATTCCTTTTTTTAATGTTATTATACCCATGACAACATGGCTTTTATGTATGCTTTTGCAGCCGAATCATTTGTCCAGGTTATCTTTTTCGCTTATACCGTCATCATCTTTTAAAATTCGATAGGCAGGCCCTTCAAGGTCATCAAACTGTCCACTTCTGATGGCCCAGAAAAAAACCGTGATTACCAGTAGTATAAAAATTATTGCAATCGTTACCAGCAGGTAAATAATATCCAAGAGAAATAATATCCATAAAAAGTTAAACAGTAGTATGCCTCAGACGTATCGAGTTTAAAACAACGATTAGCGAGCTTGCCGACATCCCTATGGCTGCCATCCATGGTGTGACGACTGCAGAAATAGCAAGTGTGATTGCGACGGTATTATAAAGCAGTGCCCATGAGAGATTCTGTTTCAGGACTGACATTGTTTTTTCAGCCAGCCTAAATGCAGTATAAATTCTGCTAATTTTGTCAGTCACCAGGACTATATCTGATGATACGGCAGCAAGTGCCGCACCCTCACCAATAGCAATCGATACATCAGCACAAGCCAGTACTGGCGCATCATTAATACCATCTCCCACCATCACAACGACATGACCTTTTTCCTGTAGCGCCTTCACGTAGTCAAGTTTCTCTTGGGGTGTTTTTGAAGCAATGACATTATTTATACCGACCTGTTTGGCCACGTACTCAGCCGGTGCACCATGATCGCCTGTTAGCAGGCTCACTGTTTTGTTGACTGATAGGAGTTTTTTTATTAAATCGGCGGCATCATCCCTAACCTCATCGGCAAAAAGGAAACCCGCAACCAGGTTTTCCTGGTTGGCAAGATACACTTTGGTTTCACCGGTTTTGCCAGGTTTGGTGTTGAACTCATCTTGCCCCGTGACAGATTGCGTACAGATACTATTGATAAATTTTGAGGAGCCAATAAACCATTTCGTATTATTAACCAGGCCTGCCAAGCCTAGCCCGGGATGGCTAATAATATCAGTTGCCGGTTCTGCAATAACATCAGAATGATTTTTCAGGGCATTGGCTAATGGATGTGCGGAGCCAGTCTCAAGTGCGCTGGCAATACTTAATACCTCGGCTTTAGTTAATTTCCCATAGGTTGTCACTTTCTTTAATTTGAACTTTCCGGTAGTCAGGGTACCGGTTTTATCAAAAATAAAATGTGACGCCCTGGCCAGTACCTGGAATTTATTTCCTTTGGTTAATAAAATACCACGAGAAGTCAGAAAACCCATGGCCGTGGAAAACGCGGTTGGGGTTGCCAGTGACAAGGCGCAAGGACAGGCAACAATGAGTATGGCGATAATCACCGGGATGGCGAGTTCTGGTGTGACCAGCCACCAGTAGCCGCCGCTTGCCAGTGAGATTAACAATACAATGGTTACGAAGTAAGCCGCTATCCTGTCGGCCAGCAAGGCGATAGCCGGTTTTTCTGACTGGGCACGCTCAACCAGTCTGGCCAGTGTTGCCAGTATTGTATCCTGGGCAATATGGGTCACACGAATTTTGACTGGATGGTCCCGATTGATACTGCCGCCGATAACCTGATCGCCGCTTTGTCGTAAAACAGGATAGCTCTCACCTGTCATCAGCGATTCATCCAGGCTTGATTGCCCGGCTATGATGACGCCATCAACTGGCACAATTTCCCCTGGTCGGACCAGCAAGATATCCCCCTTTTTTATGACTGATGCAGGCAAGGTTTCTTCAATATTTTTTTCGTTTATTTTTGTCGCCATCAGCGGCGTTCGTTGTGTCACCGCCTCAATACGGTTGGCAGTATGTCTTCGTGCATTTAGTTCAAAATACTTTGCTGATAAAAGAAAAAACACAAACATAGCAATGGCATCAAAGTAAATATGACCATATCCGGTAACTGTCGCGTAAGTTGATGCAATAAAGGCGACTGCAAGTCCCAGTGAGACCGAGACATCCATACCGATTTTCATATTTTTAATATTGCGAAGTGCATTTTTTGTAAACGGGTCAGCAGCGTAAATAATTACCGGCAGGGTTAAGCCAAGACTAAGCCAGCGGAAAAAAGTACGTACACCGCTTTCCATAACAAGCCCGTTATCGCTGTACATTGCCACGGCCAGTATCATTACTTGCATACCCAGTATCGCAGCCAGCCCCAGTCGTTTTAGGAGAGATTTTTTTTCGCTATCAAATACTGCTTCCTGACTTTGCGGGTCATAGGGGTAAGCACGGTAGCCAATATTATTTATACCTTCGAGGATGGTGCTTAACTTGATTTGGTTATCATCCCAGGTAATCTGGGCACGGTGAGTAGCGTAATTTATGATAACGGAATGAACGCCACCCAGTTTTTTCAGATAGCTTTCATTGAGCCAGACACAGGCAGCACAGGTAATACCTTCCAGTATCAGCGACGCTTCTTTTAGCTGGTTCTTGCCAGAATAAACAAAACTTTGTTGTACTTGCGGGTTATCAAAAGCCTGTAATTCATGCAATGACGCAGGCACGATATCTAGCCTGCTGTTAGCGGGTGTTTGCCGATCCTGGTAATAATCGTCAAGCCCGGCTGCCTGGATGGCCTGGCAAACGGCCAGGCAGCCAAAGCAACACATGGGTTTTGCCGACCCTTTAATATCAATATTGATACCTGTGTTGTCCGGGACAGGCAGACCGCAGTGATAGCAGTGATGTTCTGAAACTTCCGTAACCCGGCTATGATATTTGGAGCTTGTAGACATAGGCATCATTAATAGCGTGTGTCGACGCCGTGTTTGAGCAGGCAGTTTGGACTGGTTCTACCTGTTAAGGCTAATTTTCTGGAGACGGGACAAAACTTTGATATAAATCAATTTAATAAGCCTAAGGTGCTGTTAGAATGCCACCGGTTGTCTGTTCCAGGATATGACAAATATCTGAAATTTCGATTACTTAAATCAAGAAATCATTCATAAATCAACAAAGACTATGTTATATAAGCCATACCGATTTTATTTAAGCCGGTATATGTGACTGCGGCGCTGATTTCAAGGGGAAACGTGAATGGTATTAAATCATGTTTGGGGTTTGTTTGCCCATCCAGAAGAAGAATGGAAGGAAATACGTAAAGAGAATTGTGGTATCGGCCGATGTTATTGTACCCACGTATTATTCCTCGCAGCTATTCCGCCCGTAGCCGGTTTTATCGGTACCACCCAGATAGGCTGGCACCTGGGAAGTGGAGGGGCCGTAACATTAACGATTGGGAGTGCCTTGGGCATTTCATTGATGTATTACCTGGCCATGCTGGTGGGTGTTTTTAGTATAGGTAAGTTAATTCACTGGATGGGGCAGACCTATGGCACCAAACAACCCCTGCCACGATGCATTGGCCTGGCCGCCTATACCGCAACCCCGCTTTTTCTTACCGGTCTCATGGGGCTGCATCCGATATTGTGGTTAAATTTTCTCGTTGGCCTGCCGGCCCTGGCTTATACCGTTTATCTATTATATATCGGTGTACCGATTATGCTTGAGATTAGTAAAGAGCGTGGTTTCCTGTTTTCAACTGCCGTATTGGCAGTGGGACTGGTAGCGCTGGTGGCCTTGATGGCCGTGACAGTTGTGATCTGGGATGCAGGGATAGGCCCGGTTCTTAGCAGCTAGTCTATATTTATAAAATTTTTATATGTTAAGCATAAAATTATTAAAAACTAGATTTTAATGTCTCACTAATTTAAGGAATGGCCATGGCTGAAACAGAAACCTATAATTATACTGTCGTCCGGCAGTTTGCCATTATGACCATCGTCTGGGGTGTTGTTGGCATGCTCGTGGGTGTGGTTATAGCCTCGCAAATGGCATGGCCGGCGCTGAATTTTGATACACCCTGGTTGTCCTTTGGCCGTTTACGGCCCCTGCACACCAACGCGGTGATATTTGCCTTCGGTGGCTCCGCCTTGTTTTCAACTTCCTACTATATTGTTCAGCGAACATGCCATGCCCGCTTATTTGCCGGCAAGCTCGCCGCATTTACATTCTGGGGATGGCAACTGGTAATTTTATCTGCCGTGATTACCTTGCCTATGGGTATTACAACCTCTAAAGAATATGCAGAGCTGGAATGGCCGATTGATATTCTCATTACGCTTGTCTGGGTGTCTTATGCCGTAGTATTTTTTGGTACCATTATCAAACGCAAGACCCCCCATATCTATGTTGCTAACTGGTTTTTTGGCGCCTTTATTCTGGTCGTAGCGCTACTGCATGTTGTCAATAGTGCCGCAATACCTGTGAGCATGTTCAAATCCTACTCGGTTTATTCCGGTGCCCAGGATGCCATGGTGCAGTGGTGGTATGGCCACAATGCAGTTGGATTTTTTCTGACCGCAGGCTTTCTGGGCATGATGTATTATTTTGTGCCCAAGCAGGCGAATCGTCCGGTTTATTCATATCGATTATCTGTTGTTCATTTTTGGGCCCTGATCTTTACCTATATCTGGGCCGGCCCCCATCATTTACATTACACGGCATTGCCAGACTGGACCCAGTCACTGGGCATGGTTTTTTCGTTAATCCTGCTGGCGCCCAGCTGGGGTGGCATGATCAATGGCATCATGACCCTGTCAGGTGCCTGGCAAAAATTACGAACTGATCCGATACTCCGATTCCTGATCGTGTCAGTCTCGTTTTACGGCATGTCAACTTTCGAGGGTCCAATGATGGCCATCAAAACTGTGAACGCCTTATCTCACTACACAGACTGGACTATTGGCCATGTCCATTCTGGCGCCCTGGGTTGGGTTGCGATGATCTCCATGGGGGCAATGTATTATTTAATTCCAAGACTTTTTGATCGAAAAATTTACAGTCTGCAATTAATCGAAGTCCATTTCTGGCTGGCTACGCTTGGTATCGTTTTATATATTGCCTCCATGTGGGTATCCGGTGTGATGCAAGGCCTGATGTGGCGAGCGGTTAATGCCGACGGCACACTTACCTATAGTTTTGTCGAAAGCGTACAGGCGATGCACCCGTTTTATATTGTCAGATTTCTTGGCGGCACGTTCTTTTTAGTTGGCATGTTAGTGATGGCCTATAACATCTGGCGAACAATTGAAGGCGCTAAACCGGCAATCGCAGCAATTCCTGCACCAGCCCATTAGCGGGGGAATATTTATGTTTGGTCATGAAAAAATAGAAACAAATATTGGCTTGATGCTGGTACTGGTTTTGATTGTTGTTAGTGTTGGCGGTCTGGTTCAGATTGTGCCACTTTTTTTCCAACACTCGACAACGGAGCCCGTTCAGGGCCTGAAACCTTACACGGCACTACAGCTTGAGGGTCGTGATATTTATATCCGCGAAGGTTGTAGCGTTTGCCATTCACAAATGATTCGTCCGTTCAGGGCGGAAACGGAACGTTACGGTCATTATTCAGTGGCCGGCGAGTTTGTTTATGATCGGCCTTTCTTATGGGGATCCAAGCGAACTGGCCCCGACCTGCATCGAGTCGGCGGCCGTTATGGTGATGACTGGCACCGCGAACATTTGAACAACCCGCGCGATG
>VAPH01013493.1_pt1 | contig 32178 bp, 31 predicted proteins | sample 3393861 | NCBI WGS metagenome assembly VAPH01 (sample SAMN08290439, study PRJNA428436) | hydrothermal vent metagenome | isolation source: Deep-sea hydrothermal vent chimney | place: Atlantic Ocean: South-mid Altantic Ridge | reverse complement strand
CCATCGAGGGCCAAATGGCACCTCTCCCACGCGCCAATGTCGATACCGACCAGATCATCCCGAAGCAGTTTCTCAAACGTGTCGAACGTTCCGGATTCGGGCCTTTCTTGTTCTACGACTGGGCTGTCGATCCGGAGGGCGAACTGATCGAAGACTTCGTGACGAACCGACCCGAGTACCAGGAGGCCACAGTTCTTGTTTCCGGTCCCAACTTCGGATCAGGATCGTCTCGCGAACACGCCCCGTGGTCACTCGAGGACTGGGGATTCAAGGCGATCATTGCCCCATCGTTCGCGGATATCTTTCTCAACAACTGCTACAAAATCGGTCTCCTCGCAATCGTGCTCGACACGGCAACGGTTGATCGACTGACCGAGATGGCGCAGGACCCGCAGAATCACATCGCAGTCGATCTCGAGAACCAGACCGTGGTCGCCGGCGACGTTTCCGTGACCTTCGACATCGACCCGTTCGTCAAACATTGCCTGCTCAATGGCCTCGATACGATCGCCCTGACGATGCAGCACGACACCGACATCGTGACATTCGAGACTGGTAGGCCCGCCCACCGGCCGACCGTCCGCTAGTGGGCCGTCCGACCCGCCAGGAGCAGGCCCGGGCGATCCTTGAACGTCGGGCTCGCACGCTCGCGTCCCAATCAATCGGACGTCGGGCGACATCAACCGCGGACTTCGAAGAAGCATTCAACCTCGAAATGATGGACCTCTACGCAGAGATTCCGGATAAGGAAGCGCTACTCAGCCACGGCCGGAACATCGTCGGCCCCCGCGACGGGTTGTACATTCTTGACGACGGCGACTCGTTTCGAATCTACCTTCAGGAAAAGGGCGAGACGTATGAGGGGCACAGGGGAGTCGACTTTGAGACAGCTCGATCAATCGTGATCAACCTTGTCATCCAACTTGACGGATTGCCCTTCACTCCACCGGGCATCTAACCCACTTCTCCCGTTTTGGCGTCCGATAGCGCACCATGATGCGTTATCGGACGCCGAAACGAGGATGGTTAACGTTGGGCGAGGACTTCGTTGAGGATGTCGGGGCGATCGGTGACGATTCCGTCAACACCGACATCCAACAGTCGCTGCATATCGGTAGCTTCATTTACGGTCCAACAGTGCACATGCGCATCGGCGGCGTGGGCGGCGGCGACAAACTTCTCGTCGATCGTGATACCCCGGTAGTCGAACGGGACCTGGAAGGCGCTTGCGCGTGTCGACACAGTCTTCCCGAGACGAGATGCCGAGTACAGCGACATCGCCGCCGCCGGTCCGGCCGACGTAGCAACAGCACCGCCCGTTACCCGTCGGAACTTGCCGATACGGCGGCCCCGGAACGAGCCGATCATCACGGTTTTCTCGCGACCATGACGCCTGATGACATCGGCGACCGGCCACTCCAGCCCCGGACCCTTGAGATCGATGTTGAAGCGTACATCCGGAAACCGCTCGAAGACCTCGTCGAGCGACGATACAACCGCATCACGGCCCCGTTGGGGGAACCCTGCGTCCGGGTCGAACCACCACCCGGCATCTAGATGTTTGAGGTCCTCGAAAAGCCAGTCCTTGACCGCTCCTTTGCCATTGGTCGTACGGTCAAGAGTGTCGTCGTGGAACACCACGACGACACCGTCGCGAGTGATCCGCACGTCCGTCTCGATGTAGAGATAGCCGAGTCCGACAGCACCCTCGAAGGCGACCATGGTATTTTCCGGCCAAAGAACACGGGACCCGCGGTGAGCGAACCGAATGGGATACTCGCCGTCAAGGTAGGGAACCGGTGGCGAAATCACCGTTCGAACAGAGTTGAGAGTCCACCGATCGCAGAACCCTCACCCGCACTCGACCCACCGCCGAAGGGTGCAATCCGATCTGCAAGACGCGAGAACGGCAGCGACTGCAGCCAGACCCGACCACTGCCCTGCAACGTCGCGAGAAACAGACCCTCGCCCCCGAAGAACTGCGACTTAAGGTTGCCGGCCCTCTCGATCGAATACTCCACCGACGGTTCAAAGGCAACGAGACATCCGGTATCGACACGGAGTTTCTCACCCATCAGACGCTTCTCGATGATTGTTCCGCCAGCGTGGACGAACGCCTTCCCGTCACCCTCAATGGATTGCAGGATGAACCCCTCACCCCCGAAGAGCCCGGTCCCGATCTTTCTGTTGAAGACGATATCAATCTTGGTGCCGAGTGCCGCTGCAAGGAAAGCGTCCTTCTGGCAAATCAGCTTTCCACCGATCTCGGCAAGATCAATTGGGACGATCTTGCCGGGATACGGAGCCGCAAAGGCGGCGTGTTGTTTCCCCGCACCGTTGTTAGTGAAATGGGTGATGAACACCGACTCACCGGTCATGGCCCGCTTGCCGGCGTCCTTGAGCTTCCCGAAGAGACCCTTGTCGGGTTCGGAGCCGTCGCCCATCTTCGTCTCAAACGTGATCCCATCAGTGAGATACATCATCGACCCGGCTTCAGCGATCACCGATTCGCTGGGATCCAGTTCGATCTCAACGAACTGAAGGTCATTCCCGTGGATGGTGTAATCAACCTCATGGCTACGCATGCCGGACCCTTTCACCGTAAGTGACGCTTGTGCTCCGAGCCTACCAGTGGTGTGCAATCGCGAGGCGACAGGTCACGCAGATGAGGGATGCCGAGCAGCATCCCTCATCCGTGTTCAACGTGTTGAATTATCAGGAAGAAGCGCCGCTGTCGCCACCGCTGTCGCCGTCGCCGTCGCCACCGCTGTCGCCGTCGCCATCGCCGCCGCCGTCGCCGTCGCCGTCGCCGTCGAAACGATCTTTAACGTTCTCAACGACGCCACCCGCCTTGTCAGCAACGTCTCCGGCAACATCCTTGGTCTTATCCCAAGCACCCTCGGCTACATCGCCGACCTTCTCCGCCACATCGCCCGCCTTGTCGGCAACGTCTCCGGCAACATCCTTGGTCTTATCCCAAGCACCCTCGGCTACATCGCCGGCTTTCTCCGCCACGTCACCCGCCTTGTCCTTGGCCGAGCCGAACCATCCCTTTACCGTGTCCATAAATCCCATGCAGCACTCCTTGTTAGATGGTGCCAATGTACACGGCAAACAATGCATTGTCCCCTCATTGAGGGTCAGAGTCCGGGGATCTGCAGCGACGTCGCCTCACGAGCACGCAGCCCCACCCGCACATCGAGCCGTTCCATCTGCTGAGCAACCAACGTTGCAGCGGCGCCAAAAGAGTGGTCGGCGATCCACGCTTTGATATCTTTGGCCACTTCCGGTTCCGAGCGATTCTGCACATGATCGAACATCCGCCGAACATGCTGCTTCGGCATCGAGGCAATGACGGCATCCCAGTTGTCCTTGATCCGTTGCCAGGTCGCGGCACCGGTCTGCCGCTGGCCAAGCATTGCTGCGAGCAACCAGTAGGAATCCTGACGTCGAATCGTTCCATCGAGCACCATGTGGAGAAGCCGGATAGCGGCTGCATCATCCGGGACAGTCGCGGCTGCTCGTAGATACCGGACTGCCTCCTGCGGGGTCGATGCATGGTTGTGTCCATCAAGGAATGCCGCGAAATCAGATAGGCTCCCGTTCGCGGCCACGACATGGAGCGCTGCTGAAGCAACATCTCCATCAACCGATTCCGGGTTGGACGCGACCGAGGCGACGACCTCTCGGGCCAGTCGCTTGGTCTCAGCATCGTCACCGAGCGAGCCCATCGCACGGAGGACGACACCCCGAAGCTGACGGGTGAGGTCGCTCTCGTCCTCGGATGGCTCCCATCCGAGTTCGGTCGCCAGGCCTCCAAGCAGTGAGCGCACGAACGACTGAAGCTCGGAGCGAACGTCCGACGAAACGACGTTGTGAAGTTCCGCCACCCCGCCAAGTGTGACCGACCAGATAGCCGGTTCGCGTTCGTCTCCCAGAGCCGAGACAAGGTCTAGATAGGTTGACCCTGTCGTGTCGCCGGCGAGGACACTCGACCAGGTGTCCCACAACACTGCGGACCGTTCATGGCTCGTCAGCAACGACAGCTTCGATCGAACCGCCTCAAGAAGCTCGTCGTCGTACCTGATCGAATAGAACCCATCACCACCGGCATTAAGGAGAACATCGTCACCAACACTCAGGACGGCCGCTTCTCGAACGATCATTCGACCATCTCCCTCCGACGATCGATAGCGCAGCGGCACCATCCAGCTCCCCTCACCGGCGCCGAGGAAGCGATAATGATCCTGCGTGAGAGCGATGGTGCCGTCGCTGGTTCTCGTGGCGTTCAGGCGTGGGTACCCACCCTGGTAGATCCACCCGTCCATCATCTCGGCAACAGGTTCACCGGACGCTTCTTCAAGCGCATCCCACAGATCAGACGTCACGGTGTTTGCGTAGGCATGCCTCGTGAGATAGGCCGATATCCCGGCTCTGAACACCTCTTCGCCGAGGTATTGCTCAAGCATCCTCAACACGGACCCACCCTTCTCATATGTCAGGGTGTCGAACATTGCATCAGCTTCGTCCGGGGAGCCAACAGCTAGCTCAATCGGACGCGTCGTTTTAAGGGCGTCGATCTCAAGCGCACTCTGGCGGTCGGCCGCAAACCCGAGCCACCGATTCCACTCGGGACGGAACGCATCAACACCCTTGTTTTCCATGAATGTCGCAAATGCCTCGTTGAGCCATACCCCCTCCCACCAGCCCATGGTGACAAGATCACCAAACCACATGTGGGCAAGCTCGTGGGCAACGACCTCGGCGACACGATCAAGTTCGGCATGGGTCGCGGTCTTCGTATCAACCAGCAGGGCTGTCTCGCGATAAGTAACGGCACCGAGGTTCTCCATCGCACCCGCGGCGAAGTCAGGAATCGCCAGCATGTCCAACTTCTGTCCCGGATACGGAATGCCGTAGTAATCAGCGAAATAGCGCAGGCAGAATGCTCCGGCTTCAAGGGCGAATGATGCGAGGTCGGACTTGCCGGGAACATGAATAACTCGGAGCGGGGTTCCATCAACATCAATCGTCTCCGAAGCCTCAAGGTCTCCAACGACAAACGCCACAATGTACGTAGACATCTTCATCGTCGTGCCGAACCGAACCTCGACCTTGCCGTTGCCGAGTGCCCTACGACCAATCTCGGGACCGTTGGTGATTGCCATATGACCGTCCTCGACGATCAGGGTGACACCAAATGTCGCCTTGAGGTCCGGCTGATCCCAGCACGGAAAGGCCCTACGAGCATCGGTCGCTTGCAGTTGCGACGTGGCAATCGTTCGCTCGTTTCCGTCTGAGTTCACGTACTTGGAAAGATAGAAACCATGAAGCTTCTCGTTCAAGATCCCCTTGAATGAAGCAGAGAGCTGATAGTTGCCAGGCTTGATAGTCCGCCCAAGGGCAAGCGTGACGCGCTCCAACTCCTCGTTGTACGAGACCACAGCCTCGATATCGCCACCAGCGCCGCTGATCGTTGCCCGGTGAATGTCCAACTCGATCGCATTCAGGACAACAACGTCAGTGGCTTCGGTCAACACAAAGTCAACGACCTCGCTCCCGACGAACGAGGCGTTCGGAATGTCCGGCTCAAGGACAATTTGATAGTGCAACGGTACGACCGTGTGACCAAACCGATAGTCGGATTCGTTCCCCATAGACAGCTCCCAGCGCGCAACGGCAGCCGCATAGTACAGCGCATTGCGAGAGCCTTACCCGCGGTGCAACGACAGCATGCCGGGGCAGGAAAAAGCAATTGACACGGCCCTGCTCACTCGGTACGATAAAACCGACCGGTCAGTCGGTCGGTACGAAAGTGAGGCGATTTTGTGACACAAGTACTTACCAAGTCGGAGGCCACATCGGCCCGCATCATCGCTGCCGCCAGGAAGTTGTTCGTCGCAAGCAACTACGCGGATGTCACGACGGACATGATCGCCCGAACCGCCGACGTTACCAAGGGCGGCCTGTACCACCACTTCCCCAGCAAAGAGCAGCTCTACGTCTCGATGATGCTCGACGACCTCGAGCGCAAACGACTGCTTTTCGAACAGTCGACAATGTCACCAGGCAACTGCCGGGATCGCCTCGCCCAGCTCACGCGAGACTTCCTCGAACTCCCACACGAGGAACGTGAGCTCACCCGCCTGGTGAGGCGCGACATCAACGCCTTCTCGGGAGAAGAGCGAGATCTCCTCGTACGTGCCTATCAGCGGGCCCTACCCGAGCAGGTCGAAACAATCATCAGCGAAGGCATCAAGAACGATGAACTAGCCCCCGGAGATGCTCGCATCCTCTCCTGGTCGTTCGTTGCTCTGGTCGAAGTCGTGATCGGTGACTACGCCGATCACGTCTATGGAAGCACCCAGGCACGCCTCGGCCATGTCGTGGATCTCTTCTTCGACGGCGCTGCCGCACAACCAACCGGAGGAATAGCATGACACTGACAGCGACCAGGATTTTCACCGAATGGCGCGACAAGTCACTCGACGACGCGTTGCTCGAATGTCGTGACATGGTCGAGTCCCCGGAGTTCGAGACGGCACGCCGCTGGCGCGAAGCCGGTGGCAAGATCGCCGGTCATTTCCAGGTCTATTTCCCGGAGGAGATCGTGCATGCAGCCGGGATGCTCCCCTTCAAGGTGCGGGGGGCGCCCACAGAGCCAAACCGGGCCGACTCGCACTTCGGGTCGTACTTGTGCTCGATTCTCAAGACCTCTCTCGAGCTTGCACTCAGCGATGTGGTGGAGATGGACCTGTTCATCTCCCACCCGATCTGTGACGCAGCTCGGAACCTAGCAGCCATCTGGGGTCGCAACGTCGACTATCCGAGCCAGATCCTCTACCTCCCCCAAAACCCCAACTCGGCGGGCAGTATCGACTACCTGGCCCACGAATACGATCGGATGCGGCGTGTCGTGGAAGAGGCCGCCGGCCGCGAGATCACCGATGACGACCTCCGCAACTCCATCGCAGTGTTCAACGAGAACCGCAGACTCATGCGTGAGCTGTACGACATCAAGAGGGATACCCCATGGCTGATCGCTGCCGAGGATGCCTACGCGTTGGTGGCGCTCGCGGGGATGGTGCCCCGTGAGGAACACAACGAGCTCCTGGAGACTCTGTTGCCGTTGATCCGCGAACGAGACGTCAAACCGGAGGACCGTATTCGTGTCGTGTTCGAAGGTGGGTTCTGCGAGCAACCACCGTTCGATCTCATCAGGATGCTGGGCCGCACCGTCTATGTGGTGGATGACGACTTCCACATCGGCATGCGCTGGATCACCACGGACGTGCCCGTCGAAGGTGACCCGCTGAGGAACCTCGCCGACAGCTACATCGAACACTCCTCCTACAGCCCCGTGCAGCATGATCTCCGAAAGCCGAAGGAGAAGATGCTCATCGAACGGATCCACGGAGCAAATGCAAGCGCCGCAATCCTCGCTGCCGCCAAGATGTGCGAACCGGGACTTGAGGAACAGGTCGCCTATACACACGCCCTCGATGATGAAGAGATCTCCTATTTCCTCAGCGAGTTCGAAGAAAACATGAGCTCGTTCGATCAGCTCGAACTACAAGTTGCAACGTTCGTCGAGCACCTGCTCTTCGCATGATGCGCCCAACTACTTCACGGAGGTGGACATGACCACGCTAGAAACAAAAGATGAATTGGTCGGGCGCGGCAATCGGGAAGGTGCTGCCATGTTCCGCGACTGGTTCTCGGAACTCGACAACACAGCCAAGACAGGGGGCCAGGCCGCCTACGTTTTCGTGATGGGAAGCCTCAACGAGATCCTCAAGACATTCGATCTGCCCGTCGTATTCCCCGAAATCAACTCACTCCAAACCGCGGTGCGTCACGTCGCACACGAGTATCTGGATGAGGCGGAGGACTACGGGTATTCGCCGGATATCTGCGGGTATGTGAAGGCTGACGTTGGGACCCAGCTCCGCGGTGGAGAACACCCAATGGCCCAGATCCCCAAACCAAGTCTTACCGTGCTCACCAACGCGTGCAACACCTACATCAAATGGGCCGAGATCTGGGAGCGTATGTACGACACCCCGACCTTCACGATCGATATACCCGGAACACGCCAGGCCGGTGGACAGACCTGGCAAGGAAACAGCGATTTCGAAGCGGACCGCAAGTATGTCGAAGTGCAACTGCGCGAGCTCATCACCGTCTGCGAGGAAGTGACCGGCAAGAAGTTCGACATTGATAAGTTCCGCGAGGTACTCGGGCACGCCAACACGATGAGCCGCTCATGGAAACGCATCCTCGAACTCAACAACTCGAAACCGTCGCTGTTCAGTGCCCTCACCGACGGAACAATCTTCCTAGGAGTCGCGAATGGATTCCGCGGCACCGAAGAAGGCGCCCGCTACTTCGAGCGGGTGGTCGAGGAGATGGAGTACAAGGCGGCGAACGGGATCGGCCAGACCATCGACGAGAAGTATCGCCTGCTGTTTGTCGGCGTCCCCTGTTACCCGATTTTCCGCCGGTTCAACGAGCTCTTCACCGATTGGGGCGGGACGTTCGTCAACTCGACGTATCTATGGTTCGCCTCCGGTGGCACCAACCGTGGGTTCGAATACGACCTAAACAATCCGGTGGCGAGCCTCGCTGAAGGTGTCCTGATCAGTGTCCGCGACGCAATGGACTCGATGTTCCACCAGAACGTGGCCCTCGCAGACATGGCGAACAGCTACGACGTCGACGGCATCATCTACCACCCGATCAAGAGCTGCCGCACCGTCTCAACCGGTCTCGCGGACGGTCGCAAACACATGACGGACGAGCTCGGTATTCCGAGCCTGTTCATCGAATCGGACATGATGGACCGTCGGGTCGTCTCCGAAGCTCAAATGAAGAACAGAATCGATGCCTTCTTCGAAGGCCTGGAATCCCGCAGGCAGCACACGCAGCCCGACGGAAAAGGATGAGGTGATCATCGTGGCATACGCAGCCGGAGTTGACGTCGGGTCGACCCAAACCAAGGCCGTCATCGTCGACGAACACGGCATCATTGTCGGCCGTTCCCTTATCGACACGGGCGCCAACGTCATCAAGGCCGCCGAGGATTCGTTCCTGCTGGCGCTCAAGGAGCACAACCTCGACGAGGAAGAGGTCGAGTACGTTGTCGGCACCGGATACGGCCGGTATCGAGTGACATTCGGCAATACCCAGGTGACGGAGATCAGCTGTCACGGACGAGGCGCGGTACATCTCTTCCCGAACACTCGGACCGTTGTCGATATGGGTGGACAGGACACGAAGGCGATCTCGGTGAGCGCCGAGGGGGAGATCATCGACTTTTGTATGAACGACAAGTGTGCTGCGGGCACCGGTCGGTTCCTCGGAGCTGCCGCTGCTGCGCTCGACATCCCGATCGACGACCTGGGCCCAGTGTCGCTCCGGAGCACGAAACCGATCAAGATCAGCACGACATGTACGGTCTTCGCGGAGTCCGAGATACTCGCATGGATCGGCAAGGGCAAGAAGATCGAAGACATCCTCTGGGGTGTCCACAAGTCCATCGCATCCCGTTCGGCCGGTTTGATGCGTCGTGTCGGCGTCATTGATGAGATCACGTTCACGGGCGGGGTCTCGCGCAACCTCGGCATGGTGAGGGCGCTTGAGGAACGGCTCGAAAAGCCGTTGAACATCAGCGAGGACTGCCACTACATGGGTGCTCTGGGCGCCGCACTGTTTGCACTCGATCACGTCTTGACCGGCCGAACACCGGTGAGCACGGCTGCGGGGGTGATCCTGTGATTATCACCGCAGGTTTGGATATCGGATCCACATACACCAAGGCACTCCTCCAAAACGAGGATGGAGAAATCCTCGCCAAGGCAATGCTCCCGACAGGTTTCCGGCTTCAGGAGATCGCTCGGACAATCTACGACCGGGTACTTGAAGAAGCCGGACTGAGTGAAGATGACATTGCGTATGTGATCGCCACCGGACCAGGCCGACACCAGGTCGACTTTAAGGATCTCCAGGTCACCGACCTCACGGCGAGTGCCCGCGGTGCATGTCACCTATTCCCCGAGACTCGCACGATCCTCGATATCGGTGGTCAGACGATGAAGGCGAGCCGGGTCGATGAGACCGCAAAGGTCATTTCCTTCCGGCTCAACGACAAGTGTGCGGCAGGCACCGGAGCCTTTCTCGAAAAGACCGCCCGCTACATGGGGTACGAGATCCAGGAGATCAGCGCGCTCATGGTGACGTCGAAACAGCCCGTTCCGATATCCGGTGTGTGTGCCGTGTTCGCCGAATCCGAGGTTATCAACCATCTGTCGCTTGGTACCGCGCCAGCGGACATCATGCAGGGAGCCATCGAGTCGTTGACGGGTCGATCCGTACAGCTCATGAAACGGGTTCGCGCCGAACCCGAGTTCACACTCATCGGAGGAATCCTCCGATTCGAAACGATGGGCAGGACCGTCAGCGAACTGCTTGAGGCCGAGGTCAACGTCCCGGAAGGGGACATGGTGCAGTTTGTGCCGGCCCTCGGCTGCGCCATCCTCGCTAGACGGCGATTGGAGAAACTCGGGGCCGACGGTCGTATGGCGGGGGCAGGCGTGTGACTGAGAACACGGCTTCAGAGGCGATCTATTGCTCTGCAGGTGTCCAGATCCTGCAAGCTCCCCTTCTCGCTGCTGAGGGTTGGCAGCGACGCACAGTCACTGATCCGGCACGGATCGGTGAGCTGGATGAGCTCTACACGAATCTGGGGTTCGAGACGACCACGACCGTTTTGGACCCATCCAGCTTCGGTGAGGCATGCACGAGCTGTGCAGTCACCGCGTGCACCACCTACGTCGCGCTCTTCACTCGCAAGCAGGCCGCGAGCTAATACCCGAGCCGGAATAACCACGGTTACGAGGTTGAGGTGTTCCTCCACTCGGGAGGGCGCTTGTCGATGAACGCCTTAATGCCTTCGACCCCGTCATGGGTCGGCAACAGTTCTTCGAGATAAACCCGTTCCGCAGCATCAAGACGCCGCTCGAACTCAACAAGGCGGTCATCCCGCAGCGCTTTCGTCGCCATGCGCAACGAAAAAGCAGAGCGCGGCACAAAGTGCTCGTTGACGAACGTGTCAATAGCCGCGTCCAACTCACCTGTTTTGGCAACCACGTTGACAATACCGATGCGACGCGCTTCCTTGGCAGTGAAGTTGCGGCCTGTGAGGATCACATCCTCGGCGGCTCTGCCGGCCAGCAGAGCCGTCGCAGCCGGCGGCAAGACACCCAGCTGTATCTCCGGACTCGCCAACGTCGCGCCCTTCTCCGCAACCACAATTCCACACGCGAGCACAAGCTCAAGGCCCCCGCCGAGACAGGCACCCTGGACGCCGACAACCGTGGGATAGGGGAACCCGACAAGTGCGCGGATAACTCCGCCAAGAGCAGCGAGCATCTCCGGAGCTTTCTCCGGAAGATGCTCTTCGACACTTGCGCCGAACGAGAAATGTCTGCCGGCGCCGCGAACAACGAGCACCCTGGCGTCGGTCGCTGTAGCAGCAGCCGCAATCGCCGGGGAGAGCTGCGCGCACAGGGCAATGTCGATCACGTTACCTGGAGGTTTGTCGAGCGTGATGGTGTGAACCGCTCCGTCAGCGGACACCTCGTGACGAACCCAGGCGTCGCTCACGAGTCAGACTTGTACTGGGGCGAGACCGCTTCGATGAGTTCGTCACCCCACGTCTCACCGGTGGCAAGACGACGCCGCAGATCAACAAAGTCGACTTCGCGTCCAAGCTCACGTGAGCCGCGATGGAAAGCCTGGAAGCCCGCCTTGGCCTCCGTCATCATGTTGAGTGACAACCATGCGCGGTTGGTCTCTTTGTTCTGATCCCAATGTTCAAGCTTCTTCTTGCGAACGGACTCGATTGTCTTGATCGTACAGTCCGGCATCGTGTACAGGATCTTGGTCAACATGGTGTCCACGCCGGCATCAAGCATCGAGAAGTCGACAGTTCCGGCCTTCAGCAGCACCTTCCCCGCGGCGAGATCTTCGCCCTCTTTCGGCGTGCCATGGACGATCTTGCCCCACTGGTCCAGATACCGGTCAGTGACCACGAGCGGGTTCGGAACGAACTCTCCGTCAACCTTGAGCACGGGGAAGATATCGTTAACAAGACCGAGTCGCAGCGCTTGGTGGGCGCTCCACGGGTCACACAGCACGCAGCTCGCCATTGCCTCTCCCCAACCGACGTACAGATGGAGGAAGTCCGTCGAACCACCATCAGGCGCCGAACCGTGTTTGGGCCCTGCCTGCCCAAATCGCGCAAGATCCGAGGCCAGAGTGAAGTCGCACGCCATGCCGATCTCCTGCCCGCCGCCGATACGCATGCCGTTCACACGGTTGATAACCGGCTTGTCGCACATGAGGATCGCCGACACCATGTCGTTGAACAGCCGCATGTATTGCCGGTACTCGCCCGGTCGGCCGGCGTAATACTCCGAGTATTCCTCGGTGTTCCCTCCGGTGCAGAATGCTCGATCACCGACTGCGGTGAAGACAACTCCGACTGCCGCGCGATCTACCGAAGCTCGACGAAAGGCCAGGATGATCTCCTTCACCGACTCTGTGGTGTACGAGTTGAGCTGTTGCGGGTTGTTCAACGTGATCCACACTGCGTGCAACCCGTCCACAGCAGAACCGGTGTTATCGAGAACCGGTCGCGTCTCATAGAGAATCTCGTTGAACTCGCGCTCGGGGACAAGATTGTGGTCTACAAACTCCATAGTGTTTCACCTTTCATGGGAAGAGAATGGTCATGGGAAGAGAATGGTCATGGGAAGAGAATGGTTAGGGAATAAGAATTGTTCTGCGAGCGTCGCCCCCGGCGTGCACTTGCTCGATGACTGCCGTGATGTCACGCATCGGGACTTTACGTGTGAACGGCAGCAGTTGGACCTTGCCCGACGTGACCAGTTCGATCGCCTCGGGATACCGCTCAGGTGGACACCCCCAGCTACCAAACGCAGTAGCGTCGAACGCCATCAGGTTCGATAGTCGGATGGTGACTTTCTCCATGGTGAATCCGACGACCGCAAGTGTTGCCGCCGATCCCAGCAGTCCGTACGCGGTCTCCTGACCTGATGGTGTCCCCGAACACTCGAAGATCTTCCAACCCTCACGCGATGCACCGACCAGCTTCGCGTGTTCACGCACCCGATCACGAACCTCGCGCGCCGAAAGGTCTCGAGCGTTAACTGTCCCCGCCGCACCGTGCTCTAACAGCAGATCGAGGCGGTCGTCGTCGATATCGACAGCGATCACGGTCCCCCCGCTTGCCGCCGCAATCTGCACCGCGTACGCACCAACACCTCCGGCCCCGACCACTACAACAAAATCTCCCTCGGAGACATCGGCTCGCCGAACCGCCTGAAGCGGGGTTGTCACGGCATCGGCGACCACTGAAAGGTCGGCGAGGTCATAACCGTCCGGAAGGTTCTCAACGACGGACAAACCCGTGGTCGGAACGGTGACGTGGGTAGCGAACCCACCATCGAGATCGTTCCCGGGCATCTTCTGGCCGGCGCACACATTCCCTCTGCCGGACGAACACAGTTCGCATTCACCGCATGGGATGACGGCCGGCACCAGAACATCTTTGCCAAGCCATTCTTCAGCACCGTCACCCGCCTCGACAACGGTGCCACTGATCTCGTGCCCGAGCACAAGGGGAAGGTCGGCACGCGTCTTGACCTGCCCATCGAGGAATCCAAGATCAGTGTGACACAGGCCACAGCCGGCAACCTCAACGACCACCTCACCTGCTTGCGGGGGACGTGCGGCATCAGCAAAAAGCTCAAGAGGTTGTTCAACCGCTACGAGGCGCCACGAATACCTCTCTGTGGGGGATTCCATCATGTCTCCACTTTCAATAGCTGCTCTTCATTCGACCCGTCCACACCCGCACGCACCGGCACCATCGGCTATCGCCCCGATCCCGAGACCCTGGAACCGCTCAGTCACTGTGAACCGCCACCGCTCTAAGCGCTTGCTCGACAATGACCGGCACCATCCATTTGCGGTAGCGCGACCCGGTGTCCGTGTTGTCCTGGGGACGGATCGGTTGGGTCGCAAGGCGGCCCGCTTCTTCGATGACCTCATCGGTGAACGGGCGCCCGACCACGAACTCTTCGGCCTCTGTTGCTCGCAATGGTGCGGAGGCAACAGCTCCCACGACAATCCGAGCGAACGTACACGTCCCTGCATCATCATGTTCGGCCACCACCGCAACCCCGAGCAGTGGGAAATCAATCGAACCCCGCCGGCGTAACTTTTGATAGACCGACGCTCCGCGGTCCTTGGGCAAGGTGAGCTCTACAAGAATCTCATCCGACGCCAGCGTGCTGTAGGCGATGCCATCGTTGTTGTACAGCTCTTCAACGGGAATCACCCGATCTCCACGCACGCTCGTAAGTCTGACCGAGCTGCCAAGGGCCAGAGCAACAGTTGCTAGATCAGATGAACTAATCGCCCAGCACTTGTTGGCTCGTGGCGCAACCCAACATGTATCACCACCATCTTTCAGGCAGTAACCACTGGCCTGGCGCCAACTGTCGGACATGTCGATGTAGTTGCAGCGAGTGTCCAGCAGTAGGTTTCCTCCGACTGTGGCAGTGTTGCGGATCTGCGGCGACGCTACATCGCCGGCCGCTGAAGCAAACACCTCGGGAACAACCGTTGAGCCGTGGACCTTGGCGAGAGTCGTGGAAGCGCCGATAACACATCGACCCTCGTCGTCGACACGGATTCCGCTCAGCGACTTGATCTGGGAGAGAGATACCACCACCTGCGGTGTCATCTGACGGCGTTTCATTTTCGGAACGACATCCGTGCCCCCTCCGACGATGATGACACTCCGGGCGGGGTCGGCGAGCGCCTCGGCCGCGTCTTCCAGAGTCTCCGGGGCGAGGTAGTCGAAGGCGGGAAGTCGGATAGTCATGGGGCGACGAATCCCTCCGGCGGTTCGACCCGCGTGAGCCGTGTGAATTCGAAATCAGGAACGGTCTCGGGCCCGATACGACCCGGGAGCCCCCGGGAAACCTTCCGCAGCGCCGCAACGATCTTTTGCGGCGTGATGGGGACCTCGTCGATGCGGATGCCGAGAGCATCGTGAATCGCGTTTGCGACTGCCGGGATCACCGGAAGCAACGGTCCCTGCCCCACTTCCTTTGCGCCCAACGGCCCCTCGGGATCGTCCGATTCGACAAGAAAGGTCTCGACGGGAGGCATGTCAAGGGCGGTCGGAATCTTGTAGTCGAGTAACGACGGACCGCGGTGCAACCCGCCACGGAACGTGTGCTCTTCATACAGCGCTTCACCAAGACCCATGTACACCCCTCCTTCGACTTGACCCTCGGTGAGCAACGGGTTCAGGGCCCGGCCAATGTCGTGTGCGAGCCAGACCCGCTCCACCTTGACGAGTCCGGTGTCCGCAGCACAGTCGACCTCTACGACACAAGCCGAGTAGCTGTACGCCGGTGAGATGCCAACGCCGGCTCCACGAAATGTCCCGGCGAGCTTCGGAGCGGTGTAACCACCCGACTCGACAAGGGGACCCGTGGCGGCGATAGCGAGACGAACCGCCTCGGCCCACGTCACGCTGCGATCGAGATCGCCGGAAACACCGACACGACCATCCTCGGCGACAACCTGCGCCGAATCAACATCGAGTTCGTCGGCCACGGCCTGCACGACGCGAACCCGAATCTTCTCCCCTGCTGTCACCGCAGCGTTACCCGCCATGAACGTCACGCGGCTTGAGTAGCTTCCCAGATCGACCGGAGTAAGGTCCGTATCGGCGGTCACCATGTTCATGTCACCTGGCTCAAGGCCGAGCGCCTCTGCAATAACCGTTGCCAGCATCGTGGTGGAGCCCTGGCCGATATCAGTTGCCATCGAGTACACCGTGACGCCACCGCCGCGATCAATCTTGATCTGGACTTCGGACTGGGGCATGTCGTTGAAGTAGATGGGGAGACCGGCTCCCGACATGTACGCCCCGACGGCCAAACCGACACCTCGTCCCGACGGCAGATGTCCATGTTTGGCGGCAAAATCCGACGCATCCACGACCTTGTCGATGCACTCAATCAGTGCGCAACTCGTGATGCGCAGATGATTGACAGTTGTCGAAAACGGTTCCACCGCGTTGCGGCGCCGGATGGCGACGGGGTCAAGCCCCAGGTCCGCGGCTGCTTTATCGAGATGACACTCAAGACCGAATCGTGGCTGCGGGGTGCCATGGCCGCGCTTCGGTCCGCAGGCCGGTTTATTGGTGAATACTCGAAGACCCTCGAAGCGATAGTTCGGGATCCGATACGTGGTCGTCTGTAACGCACCGGTGTAATACAGCGACGCCACACCGTAACTGCCGTAGGCGCCGCCATCGAGGAATGTTTTGAAGTGCATCGACGTGATCTGACCGTTGTTCTCGAAGCCGGTCTTTACCCACATGAGCACAGGATGACGCCCCCGGTGTGCGTAGAACACTTCCTCCCGACTCAGATTGATCTTCACCGGACGACCGGTGACCATCGATAGTTTCGCTGCCGTCAGTTCGTGAGAGAACGGGTCTGTCTTACCGCCAAACCCGCCACCGATAGCTGTGGCAATCACCCGGATCCGTCCCGCAGGAAGCTCCAGGACCTTCTCCAGGGTCCTGTGAACATAGTGCGGAACCTGCGTTGATGACCACAGGGTGAGTTTCCCCGTCTGGCTGTACGACGCCAATGCGACGTGGGTCTCCAGAGCAGCGTGCGTATTGCCCTCGAAGAAGAACACGTCCTCGCGAACGTAGTCGGCGCGGGCAAACCCCTCCTCCGTGTCACCAAACTCAAGAGCCGCACTGCGGTGCAAGTTCTGCCCGACACCGTCTCCATGAAGCATCGGATGGTCCGTCTCCAGCGCCTGCTCCAACGTCAGGACCTCATCGAGCGGCTCGTATGACACGTCAATGAGCGCAAGCGCCTGCTCCGCGATCTCGGGGTTGACAGCTGCCACGGCCGCCACCGGTTCGCCGACATAACGGACCTTGCCGACAGCGAGAGCATTCTCGTCCTGGCTAATGGGAAGGATTCCATAGGTGATCGGCAGATCAGCACCCGTGATCACCGCATGCACACCCGCCAGTGCTTCCGCCCGGCTCGTATCAATAGCCAGAATCCGGGCATGGGCGTGGATACTCGTCAGATGACGGCCGACGAGCATGCCGGAAAGAGTCATATCATCGACGTACCGGGTGGTCCCCATAGTCTGATCCATTGCATCCACGCGCGGGAGGCGTTGGCCGACGACAGAAAAGGAGCCGCTCATCGGTCACGGTCCCGTGACGCGGCGAGCTCGACCGCTTCGAATATCTTGATGTAGCCGGTGCACCGGCACAGATTCCCGGCGAGACCTTCTCGTATCTCATCGGTTGTCGGCTTCGGGTTGTCATCGAGCAGCGCCCGAGCGGAGAGCAGCATGCCGGGCGTGCAGTACCCGCATTGTGCGGCACCGAGTTCAGCGAATGCGTCCTGAAGGAGATCCGGTGCACCGTTAGTCGCAAGACCCTCCACTGTCCGCACCGAACTCCCCTCAACCTGGCGTGCAATGACGAGGCAGGACAATACGGGACGATCATCAACGAGCACCGTACAGGCTCCACATTCGCCGACATCGCAGCCGTGTTTTGTCCCCGTCAAATCAAGGTCCTCGCGCAGGACCTCTAGCAAAGTGCGTTGATCGGTGACCAGCAATCGCCGGCTCTCGCCGTTGACGTCAAAATCAAGGATGTGGTCGGCCATCAGACGTCCGCTCCCGGTGACACGATACGGCGCCGCAGGAATGCGGCTCCCTCGGCAAGTCTGCGGGCAGTTCGGTGGTAGACGGCCTCCTCAACGGCCCAGCCGTCACCCCCCCGACTGATCCTTGCGCGAACCGGCATCACGCCGGAGGTGTGTCCGATGCGCAGCTCTGCATCACCCGGCCGCTGGTCCCGGGTCACACGGTGCACGGTTGAGCCCGGCATTCGAGCTGCGACACCGGTACAGGCGGCGAGCGTGCCCGGGTATGCCTTGTGGAGCCCCGCGGGACGTCCGCCGACGACCCGAGCCACAAGATCGACATCGGTCGCTGTCACATGGTCTCCAGATCCATAACTGCTGTAGTCAGCCGGCTCTGAGACGATCGCGGGTACGGGGGTTAATCCATCTGTCGGCATACCAAGTAATGTAGCCGCCGCTTGCTTGACTGCTGCAACCGCCGCCAGGTGGTCGAGCGTGATTTCGGATGGTCCCTCGGTGCCAACCATCCCCACCGCGCCCGCGTCGAAGAACACGGTGAGATTAGCGAGGTCGATAATGGTCGCTTCAACCGGGCCGAGAGACGTCTCGAGCACATCCATCTCGTTGCCGGTTGGGAGGAGAGAGCCGGTGATTCCTCCTCCGGTTTGGCCGAAATCGAGTGCGATCGGAGCGCCACTTCCGGGAACACCGTGGACCTCATAGGGTCCCTCCACAGCAGCGAAGCCGGCAACGACGGGTACCTCTGCACGAAGTATCCGACCGGTGTTGGTGTTGTGAATGCGTACAACGGTCACGGGTTCTACGACCTCAACAAGAGCCTCGTCAACGGCGTATGCGCCGACTGCGGCAGAGATGTTGCCGCAGTTGATGTCGTAGTCGACGACCGGCTCGGTAATGCTTACCTGGGCGAACGTGTAGTCCAGATCTGCGTCGGGACGGCTCGGTGGGTCAATGATCGCAAGCTTGCTTGTGAGCAGATCGGCGCCTCCGAGTCCATCAACCTGGCGGCGGTCGGGACTCCCGAACAACACCAGAACGGTAACGTCGCGTTCGGTGTGATTCGCGGGAAGTGCGCTCCCCCGTACGAACACAGCTTTGCTGGTTCCGCCGCGCATGAGCACAAACGGAATGCGTATTTGCTCTGAGGATATCGCCCTCAACGAACCAGGATCTGTACCGTGCACGCAGCTCCTTCGATGCCGACGGCCTTACCACCTCGACAGTGGGCGACACCCACCCTGGCGCCTTCGATCTGCCGGCTACCTGCTTCGCCGCGCAACTGCCGGACAAGTTCAACGACCTGGGCCACGCCGGTCCCACCCAGAGGATGTCCCTTCCCTATCAAACCACCACTCGGGTTGATAGGTAGCCGACCGTTGATGTCGGCCTCGCCGCGTTCAACAGCCCATGGGTACTGACCTTGTTCGAACAGACCGAGACCCTCGACTCTGAGCACTTCGGCGATGCTGAAACAGTCATGGACTTCGGCGAAGTCAACGTCTTCGGGACCGATACCGGCTTTCTCGTACGCCTCGAGGGCGGTAACCCACGTCAGGGGTTCATATGTCATGGATGTTGGTTTAACATCCACCGAACCGGACCGCAAAGTCGAGGCCGCCAGACGGATACCGCGGCCGTTGGCATACTTCTTCGCTGCCTTGTCGCTCATCACGATCACCGCGGCGGCGCCGTCGGTCACCGGCGAGCAGTCATGCAGACGAAGGGGATCTGCAATCGGACGCGATGCCAGCACCTCTTCAACAGTGATCTCCTTGCGGAAATGTGCGAGCGGATTCTGGGAGGCGTTTTTCTTGTTCTTCACGGGGATCAGGGCAAGCTGTTCTCGCGTCATGCCGAACTCTTCCATGTACCGCCGGGCCCGCATTGCGTAAACCCCGGGCATCGTCGCTCCGACCGCAGCCTCCGGATCGCTGGGGTCGGGGGTGAGAGCGCCCGAGAACTTGCTGGTGAGGTGTTCAGTCCCGATCGCGATCACCACATCATGTTCGCCCGCTCGAACGGCGAGCGACGCCTCACGAATGGCCGTTGCACCGCTGCTGCAAGCGTTTTCGACGTTGGAGAGCGGAAGTCCGGCCAATCCGACTTGAGCCAGGATTCGCTGTCCGGTAACCATGCCCTGGAACACGTGGCCGCAGTAGGCAGCTTCAATAACGCGTGGATCGATACCTGCATCAGCAACCGCGCCGTGCAAGGCCTCGGCGCCGAGATCCGACGCATCGCTATCAGGGTGCTTCCCAAACCGGGTCATCCCGACGCCGACAACATGAACATCAGTCATTGTGTGCCTCCACAGGTCGGAATCGATAACCCGTCATTGCATTCCCATCTTCATCTTCGCCAAACGGCTCAAGGGAGAGTTCCATCGCCATGCCGATCTTGATATCGTCGAAGTCACACCCACTGATCTGCCCCATAATGCGGACATTCTCAGGAAAATCCACATACCCGAGGGCATACGGAACTTCAAAGGCAGGAATTGATTGTCTGACGATGGAGAAGGTGTAGAGCACCCCCTCGGTGGAGAATCTCACTGTTTCGAGGTCATCACTAAGACACCCGGCGCAGGCCTCGCGAATGGGAAAAAAGTGAGCTCCGCATGCCCGGCAGCGGCTACCGAGGAGGTTGCCGGTCCCGTCAGGACGCGTCTCCAGCTCACCAGGGCGAAACGACACTCCGGTCGCAGGTGCAGTCAATGTTCCTCCTTCAACGATCCGGCGGGGACGTGGAGAGATTCCAACCGTCCGGCCGGTCGGTCGATTAGTTCGAGTGTCTACCGCATCCCCATTGCCGTCAATGGGCCACTCGCTCCATTTTATGTGATGCATCTACCTCACTAGGGGTGTTTAAGCCCGGAGAACTAGGCGCTAGTCGACCTGGAGCCGCAATCGCGCATGATGCATTTGCATCATCAAAATGACGCGACCGCCCGATTGTCAGACCGGCCGGAGGCTGGGACTCTTGTAGGGAGCCAACCGACCGGCCGGACGGCTGGATCAGAGCGAGAAGGTGATGCCGTGGTACTGAACAACCCGACGACCGCCAGCGAACATACCCAGACGAGAGAGCAAGAACTGCTCTATGACTGGAACCTCATCGGCGAAGAGACAATTACGCGCCCGAAAAACGTCGAGATCGATGACGAAACACTGCGCGACGGCCTGCAGAGCCCATCGGTCCGTCAGCCGGACCTCGATGAGAAACTCGAGATACTCCACCGTATGGCCGATCTCGGTATCCATGCCGCTGATATAGGCTACCCCGGTGCTGATCCCGTTGTACTCGACCACGTCGTGGCTCTTGCTGAAGAAATCCAGAACGAGAAATTCAACATCGAACCAAACTGCGCCGGACGCACGCATCCCGCGGATATCCTCCCGATTGCCGAGGCTCAGCAGCGTTCCGGGGTAGCGATTGAGGCTTCGGTGTTCCTCGGATCGAGTCCCATTCGGCAATTCGTGGAGGGTTGGGACGAGGACTTCCTCGTGCGCACCGCCGTCGACGCCGTCACCCTTGCCCGCAAGGAGGGCCTTGAGGTCATGTTCGTGACCGAGGACACCACCCGGGCCAAACCGGAAGTGCTACGTGCGGTGTACACCGCGGCTATCGATGCGGGCGCCCGTCGAATCTGCCTCTCCGACACGGTCGGCCATGCCACTCCGTGGGGCGCCCGGGCACTGGTCAGTCTCGCGGTCGAGATTGTCGCCGACACAGGCGTCGACGTGAAGATCGACTGGCACGGTCACCGAGATCGAAACCTGAGCGTGATCAACTCCCTGGCCGCCCTCTCGGCCGGGGCAGATCGTGTCCACGGATGTGGCCTCGGTATCGGCGAACGGGTCGGGAACACACCAATGGAGACCCTCCTCGTCAACCTCAAGCTGCTTGGCTGGCTCGATGTGGATCTGCACGAACTGCCTGCGTACTGCGAGACCATTTCGAAAGCTACGGACACGCCGATTCCCAACAGCTGTCCTGCCATTGGCAAGGATGCGTTCGAGACGAGTACCGGCGTCCACGCCGCTGCGGTTCTCAAGGCCCTTCGCACAGGAGACACATGGCTGGCGAACCGTATCTACAGCGGCGTGCCCGCTGACGAGCTCGGACGCGAGCAGACGATCACCGTTGGACCAATGAGCGGAAAGGCGAATGCGACCGCATGGTTAACCATGCATGGCCGCGATTGCGACGAAGAATCGATCGACCTGATCATGACAGCGGCCAAGAATGCAGACCATGTCCTGAGCGAAGAAGAGATCCTCGTGGCTCTCGGTGCGGCTGACGTTCGATGACCGTCGACACCGCCCCCCACAAGAAGGTAGCAACCGGTGTGTTGCTCTCCGGTAACGAGGCCGTGGCACGTGGAGCCGTCGAAGCCGGGGCACTCGTAGCTGTCGGATACCCCGGGACACCGAGTACTGAGATCCTGGAATCGATCGCAGATCGCACCGATATCGATGTGCGTTGGTCACCGAACGAAAAAGTCGCTCTCGATGTCGCCCTCGGCGCCTCTCTCGGTGGAGTCAGAGCGCTCGCGACAATGAAACATGTCGGTCTCAACGTTGCCGCAGACACATTCATGACGATGGCATACACCGGGGTCGGGGCGGGTCTCGTCATCGCATGCGCCGACGATCCCGGGATGCACAGTTCGCAGAACGAACAGGACACTCGAGCATATGCGCGAATGGGCGGGGTGCCACTCCTTGAGCCCAGCGATAGCTCCGAGGCGAAGGAATTCACCGCCCTGGCGTTCGACATATCAGAAGAGTTCGATACGCCGGTGCTGGTTCGCACGACAACCCGGGTGTCGCACAACCGCGGTGTGGTGAAACTGGGCCCTCGCGTCGACAAGCCCGTCACGGGCTTTAAGCGCAACCCGACGAAGTACGTCATGATTCCCGGGCACGCCCGAGCCCGGCGACCCGTCTTCCTGGACCGTCTCAAGCGCCTCAGCGAGTATGCCGAAGCAAGTCCGCTCACCGTCGAGCTCGACGGGACCAGCGACTTCGGCGTCATCACGTCCGGAATTTCCCACCACTATGTCCGCGAAGTTCTTCCCGACGCTCGAATCCTCAAGCTCGGCATGAGCTACCCGCTCCCCATAGAGCGAATCCGGGAATTCGCCGCCACAGTCGACCGGCTCTTCGTGGTCGAAGAACTCGATCCCCATGTGGAAAATGATCTCCACGCCGCTGACATCGACGTCGAGGGCAAGGCGTTCTTCCCTCAGATAGGTGAGCTCAGCCCTGATGCCGTCCGGCAAGGTTTCGCAAAGGCCGGGATTCTGCCGACGCAGATCTCGATCGAACCGGCGCCGCCGACGGTCGCAAGACCACCGCTCATGTGCCCTGGCTGTCCACACACACCGCCGTTCCTGGTCCTCAAGCGGATCGGTGCAGTCGTCACGGGGGATATCGGTTGTTACACGCTTGCAGCGCTGCAGCCGCTCTCCGCCATGGATACATGTGTGGCGATGGGAAGCAGCATCGGGATGGCAATCGGCCTCGCCGCCTCCGGAGGTGCCGACGGTCCGGTCGTAGCGACTATCGGTGATTCGACGTTCGTCCACGGCGGCATCGCCGCCCTCGCCGACGCGGTGTACAGCCAGGCCAATATCACGGTTCTTATCCTCGACAATGGGACCACCGCAATGACAGGTGGCCAGGAACACCCCGGTACGGGGCTAACTCTTCAGGGCTCAGATACAACACCGGTCGATTTTGTTGCCCTGTGCAAGGCGCTCGGGGTTCACGACGTCAGGGTCATCGACCCCTACGACGTGGCCGCGACGTACGCCGCCCTCGAAGGCGCCGCCGCCCACGTTGGTCCGTCCGTCGTTATTACCAATCGGCCCTGTGTCGAAGCGCCGACAAAGATTCGGGACCTGCCGTATGAGGTCATTGCAGACGCGTGCACGGCGTGCCAGGCCTGCATGACCGCCGGCTGCCCATCAATCATCTGGTCCGACGAAACGTTCGAGGGCAGGCGCAAGGTGTACATCGACACCGACACATGTACCGGCTGCACGCTCTGTGCCCAGTTATGCCCACCATTTGCGATTGTGCCCGTCACGAAGAACAAGGAGTCCGCCAATGCCTGAACCATCACGCGGTCTGCTGCTGGCGGGAGTCGGGGGGCAGGGTGTGATCTTGGCGAGCATGATCGTTGCCGACGCCCTCGTACGAGCCGGGTACGACGTGAAACAAAGCGAAGTCCACGGCATGGCCCAACGTGGTGGTTCCGTGTTTAGCCACATCCGTTGGGGGTCGAAGGTCGACAGCCCGCTCGTTCCAATCGGAAGTGCCGAGGTGCTGGCCGCATTCGAGTGGGCCGAAGCGATCCGGTGGGTTGAATATGTCCGAGACGGCGGAGCGGTGGTCGCGGACATCCGTACAATTGTTCCACCGGGAGCGTGCACAGACCGACGCTCCTGGGCTACGCGGTATCCCGCCATAGATACCGGCCTCTTCACGGGTCGCCATCTGAAGACCCGACTCATAGATGCCTCGGCAACTGCGGCTGACCTCGGCAACGCGAGAGCCGCCAACAGTGTCATCCTCGGTTCGGTGGCCGCCTTTCTCGACATCGATGATGTCCACTGGGAGGCGGCGATTACGAGTCTCGTTCCCCGGGGCACCGTCGACGTCAACCTCGCGGCCTTTCGTGCAGGACGTACCGTATCGGATGCGGCGATTCCCCGAGTGGTCCCGGATCCCGAGGGGTTCTCAGGACCGCATCAGATCGAGATCAGACACGACTGGTGCAAGGGTTGCGACATCTGCTCCCGATTCTGCCCCGAGTTCTGCCTGGATGTAGATGTCGATGGGAAGCTCGTAGTGGTAAACCCGGATGCATGCACAGGGTGCCGACTGTGTGAGATTCTCTGCCCCGACTTTGCCATCACGATTCGCCCACCGTTGGAACCCGCAGCAGCTGCCGGTCCGGCCGAAGCACTCAGGAGCGATACATGAGCGCAGCACAACTGATCCAGGGAAACGAAGCGTGCGTCAAAGGTGCTTTAGCGGCGGGCTGCAGTTTCTACGGTGGATACCCGATCACCCCTTCCTCCGAGATTGCCGAGCAGATGGTCCGGCTACTCCCGAAACAGGGCGGCGTCTTCATCCAGATGGAAGATGAAATCGCGTCTCTCGCGTCGGTCATCGGAGCGTCGCTCGCAGGGTCCAAAGCAATGACAGCTACGAGCGGACCCGGGTTCTCGCTCATGCAGGAACATATCGGCTACGCCACGATGACCGAAGTCCCATGCGTAATCGTCAACGTCATGCGCGGCGGACCGAGCACAGGGTTGCCGACATCGCCCTCTCAGGGTGATGTCATGCAGGCCCGTTGGGGCACGCACGGCGATCATCCCGCGATTGTTCTCGCACCGGCGTCCGTCGGGGAAGTGTTTGATCTCACAGTGAAGGCGTTCAACCTCTCGGAACGCTTCCGTACTCCGGTGATACTCCTGTACGACGAGGTCATCGGCCACACCCGCGAAAGCGTGGTCTTGCCGGAATCGGTTGACGTTGTTAACCGGACCCGGCCAACCGTCGAGCCCGCTGACTTCTGGCCGAAGGAAGTACCTCCTGGCGGTGTGCCGGCGATGCCCGCCTTTGGAGACGGTTACCGCTTCCATGTCACGGGGTTGATCCACGATCACCGCGGTTTCCCAACTACGGACGGCGACATCGCGGAAGCCCTCATTACCCGCCTCCACGACAAGATCGAAGAAAACCTCGACGAAGTAACCGATGTGGAAACGTTCATGATGGACGATGCGGAACTTGCCATTTTCGCCTACGGCATCGTTGGCCGATCGGCACGCGAGGCAGTCATACGGGCACGGGAAGCCGGCATCAAGGCCGGGTTGGTCAGGCCACTCACCATCTGGCCGTTCCCGGCAGCCGAGGTCGCCGCGGCGGCACGCCGGGTCGATACGATGATTGTTGCCGAGATGAACCTCGGTCAGCTCATCGGGGAGGTCGAGCGGGCGGCAGCCGGAGAGACGAAGATAGTGAGCTATCTCCGCGTCGACGGCGAGCCGATCACGCCGACAGTACTTCTTGATCTCTGTATGTCAGGTGGAGGAGGATCCTCATGAGTGATGTAAAGACCTACCTTCGCGAGTGGGCAATGCCACACGTGCTGTGCCCCGGATGCGCACACGGCATCGTTCTCAGATCTTTTCTGGAATCGGTGGACCAGTTGCAGCTCGATCGGGACAAGGTGGCGATGGTTGCCGGAATCGGGTGCAGCAGTCGCCTGATCGGTTACGTGGATTTCTGCACCCTCCACGGAACTCACGGAAGGGCTCCAGCCTTCGCCACGGGTCTCAAGCTTGCACGCCCTGAGTTGAACGTCGTGGTAGTAACCGGCGACGGAGACGCGCTCGCCATCGGCGGCAACCACCTCATCCATGCCGCGCGGAGAAACATCGATATGACCGTTCTCATGCTCAACAACGCAATCTACGGGATGACGGGCGGCCAGGCCGCTCCGACAACCCCCGAAGGCGCCGTGGCATCCACAACACCTGGCGGCAACAAGGAACCGGACTTTGATGCATGCAAGCTTCTCATCGGCGCAGGGGCATCGCATGTTGCTCGTGTTCTTGCCGCAACACCCCTCGAGATGACAAAGATCATGGCGGATGCGATGACCCATCCGGGATTCTCGTTCATCGAAGTCATCAGCGACTGCCCGGAGTATTTCGGCCGCTACAACAAGGTAGGTGGTGGGGCCGCGATGCTGTCATGGATGGCAGTTCGTGACGAAGGAGTAACGATCCCGCTCGCCGACAAGCAGTTCGTCAAGACCCTTCCGCCCTCCACGCCGCCGCCGGGTATGCAGACAGGTGTCCTCCATCGAGAGATTCGCCCCGTGTACTCGGGAGTCAGGGGAGGTCAGTGATCGTGAGTCGCAACGAAATCCGAATCGCGGGCGCAGGTGGTCAGGGCGTTGTCACAGCCGGTCGCATCCTTGCGGAGGCGGCAATCCTGTCCGGTAGCCACGCGACACACAGCCAGGTCTACGGACCGCAATCTCGAGGTGGCGCAAGTCGGTCCGACATCGTGATCGCAACAGAACCGATCGCATTCCCTCTCGCCGACGACATTGACTTGCTGTTCGTCCTGAGCTCGGATGCCTTCGACAAGTACGAACCCGAGTTAGGCCCGGACGGACATCTTCTCGTCGACACCAGATGTGCCCCGGAGTCTCTCAACGGCAGTGCGACCCGGTACCCCGTCGTCGACACTGCGCGAGCAGTTTCCGGGGGGCAACTCGTGACGGGAGTCGTGGCGCTCGGCGTGCTGCAGGCGCACACACAGTGTGTCGAGGCCGAAGCCCTCCGCCAGGCGGTCGCCGCACGCGTCCCGGCCCAGCACACCAAGATGAACCTGGAGGCACTGAGTGCGGGGATGGGGCTGGTCGGCGGCGAATCCTCATGACTGCGGCCGCCTCGACCCGGGCTCGCATCCGTACCGAGGCAGCAGCTCTCTTCAGCGCGCAGGGTTTCAACGGAACGAGCATGTCCGAACTGGCTACCGCGGTCGGGATCACCAAGTCGAGCCTGTATCACCACTTCCCATCGAAACAGGCGCTGCTCTCCGAGATCATCGAGCAGACAGTGAGTCGCGTTACACCGCTCGTCCAGCGTGTTGCTGACATGGATCTCCCGGTGCGCGAACGCCTTGCCCGGGCGGTCACCCTCCATACGATCGAGGCGATCCGCGACCGCGAGGCTATTGCGTGTTTCATCGAGGAAGGCCGTTATCTCTCACCCGATTTCATGGCGCTTCATGTTGCGAACCGGGATCGATACGAACAGGTGTTCCAGAGAATATTTTCCGCAGGTATCGAATCAGGAGAGTTCATACGCCAGGACGTCGGCATTGCTGTGAAGGCGATCCTCGGGATGTGCAACTCGGTGGTTCGCTGGTATCGCCCCGATGGTCACCAAAGTCCCGAGCAGATCGCCTCGCAGTTCGCCCATCTTGCGGTCCACGGCGCAACAGCATCGCGTGAGATGGTTTCATCTGATCGAGGATACGTGCGATGAGCGGTGCCCTCAAAGGTATCACCGTGCTCGACCTGTCCCAGGGTGCCGCGGGGCCAACGTGTGCGATGTACCTCGGGGACATGGACGCCGACGTTCTCAAGGTCGAGCCCCCCGGAGGCGAATGGGGTCGCAGGTTGGGTCCGCCGTTTGTCGAAGGCGTCGCTGCTGCTTTTCTCGGGATGAACCGCAACAAGCGCAGCATTGTCATCGATCTCAAGGAGCGGGGAGGAGCCGAAGTCGTCTTGCGCCTCGCTGAAAACGCCGATATCGCACTAGAGAGCTTTCGTCCGGGTGTTGCGGACCGCCTTGGCATTGGATACGAGACCATGAGCGCCCGCAACCCCAGACTCATCTATGCAGCGATTTCCGCATTCGGTCAAACCGGGCCGTGGCGCGACCGCCCGGGCGTTGACGGTGTCGCTCAAGCAATGGGGGGCATCATGAGTGTCACCGGCACCGCAGACGGACCACCGGTGAAGGTCGGCGTGCCTGCAGCAGACATGGCGGGTGGGGTCTACGCGTCCCAGGCCATCCTTGCTGCGCTTTTTGCACGAGAACGCACCGGACGTGGCCAGCGTGTCGATGTGTCGCTCCTCGATGCTCTTCTGGCTTTCCAGGTCGTACCGCTTTCCATGTTTCTTGCCAGCGGGGTTTCCCCTCAACGGCTCGGAAGTGCCGCCCCCTACGCCGCCCCAAACGAGGCGTTTGCTACCCGGGACGGCCATGTGATGGTGGCTGCGTATACCGCCAAGCGATGGCCGGCGCTGTGTGCAGCTCTGGAGCGCCCGGACCTCGCTATCGACGCTCGTTTCGATACCAATGACAAACGAGTTCGGGGGCGGAGTGAACTCCGTGAAGTCCTGGAACCACTGTTCCGCACCAGAACGACCGCCGAATGGATCAGTCGTCTCGACGACGTGGATGTCCTGTGCGGACCACTCCTGTCCTACCCGGAGCTTGTCGCCGAGGAACATGTCGCGATGGGAGATTCGATAGTTACTGTGCAACACCCCGACTTCGGAGAGATACGAGGTCCGGTGCTTCCGGGTCGCCTCTCCGATACCGCAGGTGACTTCACCGGACCTCCACCTCCCATCCCGGGGGAACACTCGGGCGCAATCCTGGCCGAGAACGGGTTTGCTGAAGATGAAATTGAACGGTTGATACTTGATGGCGTGGTTGCCACAGCGGCCACACGCCGGGATGAAAAGGAGACACGATGACCGACACGGCCGATACAAACCCGGAGGAGCAACCCGTCCTGTTTGAACGGGTCGGTGCTGTCGGAGTCCTGACCCTCAATCGACCGAAGGCGCTCAACTCGATGACGGTACCGATGCTGGAGAAGATCGGCGAGATTCTCGACGACATCGAATCTGACACCGGAACCAGGGTTCTCGTGGTAACCGGTTCCGGGGAAAAGGCCTTCTGTGTCGGTGCCGACCTGAAAAGTCGGGGCAAGGAGTTCGAACCCGGCCTCATCCACGACCCTCTCGGTCTGCTCGTTCGTAGCGTCTTCGGGCGGCTGGAGAACCTCCACGTCCCGGTCATCATCGCCATCCGTGGTTACGCTCTCGGCGGAGGCCTCGAGTTCGCCCTCGCCGGGGATATTCGAGTCGCTGCACAGGGTGCCAGACTCGGTTTCCCTGAGGCGAAGGTGGGAAGTCTGCCCGGTGCGGGCGGAACCCAGCGATCGACCCGTCTCATCGGACCCGGCTTTACGAAGGAGCTCATGTTCACTGCCGATCACATCAGCGCTGACAGAGCATTGGCCATGGGGCTCGTCAACAGAGTTGTGCCCGACGACGATCTGATGCAAGAGACAATGGCGTTGGCAGAGCGTATTGCAGGCCGCGCTCCCCTGTCTCACGACCGCGTCAAGGCACTGGTCAATCGCGCCACCGAAACCGATCTCGAAACCGGCCTTGAGCTCGAATCAACCAGCCATGCGGTGCTGCGCGCAAGCGAGGACCGCACTGAAGGCATACAAGCCTTCGTCGAAAAACGGCCGCCCGAATTCCAGGGTCGATGAAGCACATACGGAGGTACCAAACGTGAATGTGAAAGACAGAGTCGCCATTGTCACCGGTTCAGGCCAGGGCATCGGTGAAGGTATCGCCCGAGTGCTCGCAGGTGCCGGTGCAAAGGTCGTGGTCAACGACCTTCTCCCCGAACGGGTTGACGAGGTCGTTGCAGACTTCAAAGCCCACGGCTACGACGCTACCGGCCTCGCCGCCAACGTAGCGTTGGCAAAAGAGGCCGAAAGCCTCGTCGCAGCCGCGATGGATGCCTACGGCCGGGTGGACATCCTTGTGAACAACGTCGGCATGGCGCGCGACGGCTGGCTCGCCAAGATGAGCGAAGAGGACTGGGACACCGTCCTCACCGTGAACCTAAAATCCCAGTTCCTCATGTGCCGCGCGGTTGCGAAACACATGATGGACCAGAACTATGGGCGCATCATCAACATCTCGTCCAGGGCATGGCTTGGTGGTCCCGGTCAGGCAAACTATGCGGCATCCAAGGGAGCGGTCATCAGCCTCACCAGGACGCTGGCGCTGGAAATGGCCCGCTACGGAGTCACCGCGAACGCGATCGCTCCCGCACTCGTCGATACCCCGCTGTTTCGAGGTCTGAAAGAGGAGGTTCAGGAACGACTCATCAAGACCATCCCGGCGCGACGAATCGGTACGCCCGAGGACATCGGCAACGCCGCGTTGTTCCTGGCGTCTGATGAATCGTCGTACGTCACCGGCCAGACACTGTACGTCTGTGGCGGTCGAAGCCTGGGTGCAGGTTGAGAGGGGCACGCACACCATGGGCATGACTCACTCGGAGAAGATCCTCGCCGCGGCCTCAGGCAGACAAGAGGTCACCGCCGGGGAGTTCGTTGTTGCCGATATCGATCTCGCCCTTCTGCACGATATCTTCGCCGCACAGGTGTTTGACCTGCTCCAAGAGGTGGGCTTCGATGGGGTGTTTGATCCCGACAAGGCCGTCGTCGTAATCGACCATCTCGTACCGGCCCCGTCTGCCGCCGCAGCTGCGGTTCACCAGAAGATCCGTAGCCATGTCGCTCGCCTCGGCATCAACGCCTTCTATGACGCAGGGGAAGGGATTTGCCATCAATTGCTCCCCGAGCAGGGCCATGTCCGCCCCGGCATGCTGATCGTCGGCACCGATTCGCACACCACGACTCACGGTGCGCTTGGCGCCGGTGGTACGGGCATCGGCACCTCGGATATGGTTTACGCACTCGCCACGGGGCGCCTCTGGTTCAGGGTTCCCGAGACGATTCGTTTCGAGTTGACGGGAGACCTCCAGCCGGGAGTTTCGTGGAAAGATGTCATCCTCCACCTTGCCGGCCGCTTCGGGTCCGATGCCGCTCAGTACCGGGCAATGGAATTCGGTGGGCCGGCTGTCAGAACCGCGGACATGTCGAGCCGTCTTACAGTGGCGAACATGGCAGTCGAAATGGGCGCCAAGTTTGGTCTCTTTGCTGCAGACGAGACCACCGACGCTTACCTCAAGGATCAAGGTGGCGCCGGGGCCGAGGCGTACGGACCCGACCCGGACGCTCAGTACGAAGCCGTTCACGTTATCTCGCTGTCCGAGCTCCCCCCTCAGGTTGCGTTGCCTAACGAAGTGGACCAGGTCGGTTCAATAGAAGATGTAGAAGGTTTGGCTATCAACCAGGCATTTATCGGCTCATGTACGAATGGTCGCATCGAGGACCTCCAGGCCGCCGCGGAGGTACTCACGGGCAAGCACATCGCTCCGGGGGTACGCCTCCTCGTGGTTCCCGCCTCTCGACAGATTCTTCAGGAGGCCCTAGAAACCGGCGTGTTAGCAACGCTCATCGATGCCGGAGCGTCGGTCCTACCCCCTGGCTGCGGACCGTGTTTCGGAGGCCATGGAGGATTGCTCGGCCCCGGCGAACGCTGTATCGGCACTCACAATCGGAACTTCATCGGAAGAATGGGAAGCGCCGAAGCCGAGATCTATCTCGGCTCTCCAGCGACGGTTGCGGCGTCTGCCCTTCGGGGCCGCCTCGCCGATCCGAGACATGTGGAGGTTGACAATGGCAAGTGACACGCTCACGGGAAAAGTCTGGCGGTTCGATCACGACATCAGCACCGACCTTTTGTCTCCCGGCGCGTATGCGGTTGATCCCGTGGAGGTCCGTAAACTCCACGTTCTGGAGTCGGTCAACCCCGCATTTGTCTCAGATGTCGCCCCCGGCGACGTTCTCGTTGTAGGTCGCAACTTTGGGTG
>VAPH01046286.1_pt1 | contig 32179 bp, 27 predicted proteins | sample 3393861 | NCBI WGS metagenome assembly VAPH01 (sample SAMN08290439, study PRJNA428436) | hydrothermal vent metagenome | isolation source: Deep-sea hydrothermal vent chimney | place: Atlantic Ocean: South-mid Altantic Ridge | reverse complement strand
TACTTACCAGATATCATCCGCGGTACTGCTTCAATCACTACGTGAGTGCACGAGGTTATTGAGAAGTTACGCTTTCTGTAACTAACGCACTGAATATATTGTCAAAAACACCTAACAGCCTCCACCGGATAAACCGATTGTACAGGGTTTTATGCGGCCCGTAATCTGATGGTGCATCGCGCCACCGCAGGCCATTGCGGATAACAAAGATGAGGCCTGAAACAACACACCGATCATCCACACGCGGTACACCATGCGCCAAAGGAAAGTAACGCTCTATCTTCGCAAGTTGCTGCTCTGAAAGCCAAAACAAATCACTCATGACAAATCTCTTTTACCAGGGTAAATCATAAATCATGCAAAATGGGAAGTCTAAAATTTAATGGGTCCTGAGCCTGGTGACGTCCCTATTTAACACCTATGATTTAATTTGAACAAATGTACAATTTTCATTGACCGCATATTATGCTCGCGTTATCCTTTCTTCCAGGCCTTCGAAATAATTTGATTTATAGAAACTCTCAATAATTTAAACAATAGCACCATTTTTAATTTGATACGAGCGTACCAATGTGTTATCAGAATAGTACTAACATGAGAATTAATGATATAGGAGGCCGTTATGAAAGTACTTGGTAATAGCATTTCTGGGATTATGATAGGTTTGTGTTCGTCGGTTGCGGTGTCGTATCCTGTTATGGCTCAGGATGAGACGCCAGTGTCATCATTTGCAATCGAGGAAATTGTGGTGACTGCTCAGCGGAGGTCGCAGGCATTGTTAAGCGTGCCGCTGGCCGTAAGCACCATAGGGGGAGATGCTATGTTAAGGCGGGGTATCACCGAACCCACTGATCTGGCTTCTATTATTCCCAATTTACAGGTAAATGATTCTACGGGTGGCGCGGAACCTAATTTTACATTACGTGGTGTTGGTCTTGGTAACGATTATTCATCAAATCAAGCTTCGCCAGTAGGTGTGTATGTTGATGATGCGTATCTGGCTTTTCGGGCTACGCACGGGGGGCAAATGTTTGACCTTGAACGTGTCGAAGTATTGCGCGGACCGCAAGGGACCTTATTTGGGCGTAATACGACCGGTGGTGCTATTAATTTTATTACGCGTAAGCCTGAACTTAGTGGGGTGGGTGGATATGTAGATGCTGGTTATGGCAATTACAATGATATTAGAATTAATAGTGCTGGGGAGCTAACGCTTGTTGAAGATGTCCTTGGTGTTCGTGCAGCAGTGAGTTACGGGTCGCATGATGGGTATGTTAACAATGTTTTTCCGGGTGGAAAAGATCTGGCAAATGCAGATAATTTACGAACCAGGCTTTCAGTCCGTTATCAACCCTCAGATAATCTGGACATTAATCTTCGACTGTTTGCCAGTAGAGCGAGACAAATTCAACCAGGGGTAGTTGCTTTGGGAATTGGCTCGAATGGAATTAATCCTTTTAGTGGTTATTCGCGCGGAAATCTCGGGTTTTTTGAGGTGTCTTCAGATAACCCTCATCCTAATAAATACAACAGTGAAGGTGGCGCGCTAACCGTTAAATTTGATTTATCGGATGTCTGGTCTTTACAGAGTCTTACTTCTTATGATACGGCCATGTCTCTATTCGGTCAGGACGTAGACGGCTCTCCCGTTGATTTGCTCGAAACGGTTTTTAACTCGCGTTATAGCGAGTTTAATCAGGAGCTGCGGATCGTCTATGAGCAAGGGATGATTGCGGCGCAAGGCGGCGTTTTTTACGGTCACGACAAAGCTCAGATCAATAATTTATACTCTATTTTCCAGTTCCTTAATGACTTCAATATTCCAGCCGACCCTACGCTTGTGGCTGGTGGTGCGACTATTGATCAGGCGTACGATCAGATTCGGACGTCTAAGGCTGTTTTTGGTCAGGCGGATATCCAGCTTTTTCCTGAATTAACGTTAACACTTGGTGCGCGTTACACAGAAGATGTTGCTGAGTATAAAAATGGCACTTCCGTGGTTGGTGATTATGATTTTACACCTATTGTTCAGGTTATTGGGGTTCCTGGGGCGCCTCTTAACCGCAGGGGAAAGAATAGCGCCTTCACAGGCCGTGCAGCACTTAGTTATCAATTCGATGAGGGATTGCTTGTTTATGCAAGTTATAACCGAGGGTATCGCGCAGGTACATTTAATGGGTCAGGTTATTTGGACCCTTCTCAAATATCTTTTGTGAAACCGGAGCGCGTTAATGCATATGAAGTGGGGGCTAAGGGGCGTTTTCTTGATGGTAGGATTAGATTAGCTGCAGCCGCCTTTTATTATGATTATATTAATCAGCAGATACAGGATCAAGTAGGGCCCGTTGCCTTTCTACGTAGTGCCGGCGTATCTACAATTCAGGGGGTGGAATTAGAGGTAGATGCTAAATTAGCATCAGTAATTTTGTTTTCGGGCAGTATCGGCTATACAAATAGTAATTATGATAGCTTGAGTTTGCAGAATGTAGTGCTTGATGGAAATAAATTGCCTTTTACTCCTTCTGTTACGGCGAGTGGGCGAATTGACTATATTGTCGAAAATGTTGGTGGTGGTGAGTTAACGCTTAGTCCAAGTATGACATATACGAGTAGTCAGTGGTTCACACCATATAATGATGCGCTTGGGTATGGCGTGTACCAAGAAGGTGGGTATCTTCTGTTCGATGCTGTTGCAGAATGGAAACGTGGTGCATGGTCGTTCCGTATTTGGGGTAAGAATTTTACGAACAAAAAACATTATACCTATGCAACGAATCTACAGCCATTTGGCTTTGATTACTTTAATGTCAATCAACCTAGAACCTTCGGTGGTGCAATACGATATGAATTTTAGGAGCCAATGGCGCGCCTATTTCTTAGGGCGTGCTTTGTCCTGAGTTTATAATCATATCGACTTTATTGTATGGTCTTAATAAGGAATTAGGAAAAATGAAAGTTTCTGACTTCAAGCTGACAAATAGTGATTTTGGTACTTTTGGTCAGGGTTTGCATCGTCCGGAATGTGTCTGGATTGATTCAGCCGGTATTTGGGCCTCAGATGAGCGCGGTGGTGTCGCGCTTGTTCATAAAGATCGTAATGCGGATCTATTGGGAGGCGGAATTATTGAGGCGAATGGGTATAGCCGTCGACCAGATGGTAGTTTCGTGGTTGCGGGGCTTGGGGATGGGGGGGTGCATATAATATCTCCAGATGGATCGACTCGCGTCTTGTTAAATGAGAGGGATAGCGTCTCATTAGGGGCGGTAAATTGCGCTTGTGCTGATGGTAATGACAGGGTTTGGGTATCTATTATGACCCGGAAAAGTCTGTGGCATCTGGCTCTCTCTTCTCCAAGTGGAGATGGTTATATTCTTCGTATAGATAATGATGGTAAAAATACGAAAATAGTTGCTGAGAGCCTTGATCTCATAAATGAGCTCAAAATTTCTCCAGACGGTAAGTATATATATGCCGCTGAATCTCTTGCTTGTCGGATTGTTCGTTTTTCTTTGAATGCTGATGGGTCTCTCGGCCCCAAGGAAATAGTTGGTCCTGCCAGCCTAGGGCATGGGGCATTTCCAGATGGTTTTGCATTCGACCCATATGGTAATTTATGGGTAACGATAATTAGTCATAATGGCCTTTATGTTATTGATCGAGATGGAAATCTTCACGTAGTCTATAGCGATATCGTTGAAGAGGCTGTTGAGGGTTTGGCACAGAGTGTATTAAATAGGAATAGCAGTGTAGAGCAGCTTGGCGCTTGTGCTTCTCTCAACGGGCCTCTTCGGTTGCCTACAAGTTTAGCTTTTGGGGGTCCCGATGGTCGTACGGCTTATATTGGATCACTTTTGATGCCGCATCTTGCAACCTTCCGAATCCCAGAATATCTAGAATGAGAGCTATTAGTAAACTGGAAAACAATTTATGTATGGGGAAAAAATGATTGAGGTCGAACCACTGCCTGAAGAAATAAGCATTGAAGACCATCGTGTTCCTCCCCGTGACCAGATCGTTACGCGTGATATTCTTGACCGCTTGGCGTTAGAGATACCTGATAAAGTTTTTGTAAAGTTTGACGATGGGGGAGAGTGGACTTATGCAGAGTTCAAAGAACTTGTTGTGCAAACCTCGCTTGGTTTTCAAAAGCAAGGTATCGGTATGGGTGACCGTGTTCTCGTTTGGCTTCCTAATGGGCCAGAACATATCAGGATATTTTTTGCGTTGAATTATATTGGTGCTGTTTATGTTCCGATTAATACGGCTTTTCGTGGGCATCTGCTTGAACATGCCATATTACTTTCTTCAGCGCGGCTTGCTGTGGTTCACGCAAGCTTGTGTGACCGTCTTGACGGCATTAAGCTTGGTGAATTAAAGGCGTTTGTTATTTGCGAAGGACGGGCGACGGCCCCCTTGCGTGCCGAAACTTATGAAGAGGCACTTCTTCCAAGTGAAGGGGTTGTTGTTGCACCTCCCAGACGTATTGAGCCTTGGGATCCGATGGCTATTATCTTTACCTCGGGTACGACTGGCCCATCAAAGGCGGTTCTTGCTTCTTATCTTCATTTATACTCGAATGGGGGGCCAGAGAGTTGGCCTTTTGTAACGGGTGACGATAGATATCTCATTAACGCGCCAATGTTTCATATCGGTGGAATGGCTCCCATGTTTGTCATGTTGGCACGTGGCGGGTCAATTGCTTTGGTTCTTCGTTTTGATACAAAAACTTACTGGGATTCAGTAAACCGTACAGGGGCCACAGTAGCTTTCCTGCTTGGTGTTATGTCAAAATTCCTTGTAAAGCGGCCGCTTCAATCTCAGGATCAAAATAATAGTTTAAAGAAGGTATTAATTGTACCGCTCACAGATGAAATGTTAACGTTTAAAGAACGTTTTGGCGTGGATATTTATACTATTTTTAATATGACGGAAGTCTCATCACCTATTGTATCAGAGGCAAATCCATCTGCGCGGGGAACTTGTGGGAAAGTTCGTACTGGTGTTGATGTTCGTTTGGTCGATGGTAATGACTGTGAAGTACCCATTGGTGCAGTTGGCGAAATGATTGTTCGTACTGATCGTCCTTGGGCTATGAGTAGTGGATATTTCCAAAATTATGAGGCTACCGCAAAGGCTTGGCGCAATGGGTGGTTCCATACCGGAGATGCGTTCCGCCGTGATGAAGAGGGTAATTATTTCTTTGTTGACCGAACAAAAGATTCAATCCGGCGGCGTGGGGAAAATATTTCTTCTTTGGAGCTAGAAGTTGAAGTTCTCGCGCATCCTCTTGTAATTGAGGCCGCCGCCATTGGAGTGCCTTCTAAGTATGGTGAAGATGATGTCATGATCTGTGTGGCTTGCGTAGATCAGAAAGATATTGACCCGGTAGAGTTAACTGAGTTCCTTCGGCCTCGACTTCCTTATTATATGCTCCCTAAGTATATACGTTGTATGCGCGAACTCCCTAAAACGCCGAGTTTAAAGGTAATGAAGCAATCTCTACGTAAAGACGGTGTGACCATTGATACATGGGATCGTGATGTTGCTGGAATTAGTACGTATGCTGAACGTCTTTAACAGAAAGTAAGAAGGATTATAGAATGAACAGAAAAAAGGTTGCCGTCGTAACTGGCGCGGGTAGCGGCATCGGAGCTGCATGTGCAAAGATGCTTTCAGCGAAAGGTTATAAGGTTGTTGTTACTGATATTAAAAAGGCTCCCATTAAAGCTTTGGCGCAGGATATTGATGCAGAATGGCACGTATTGGATGTTTCTGATGAGAAAGCTACGGAAGACTTTGTTGGTGAATTATTTGCCAAAACTAGTGTTGATGCATTAGTAACTTCAGCGGGTGTATTACAGTCCCCCTTGCCCCCTAATGAATTGCCTATGACGGATTGGGACCGAGTTATAGCAGTGGACCTTCGTGGACTTTATCTTAGCTGTCGGGCATTTGGAACCAGAATGGCTAATGCTGGAAAAGGCTCTATTGTAACTATCTCCTCTTGTGCAGGCTTGCGGTCAACTCCACTTCATGCATATGGGCCAGCCAAGGCAGCGGTAATTTCTCTTACTGAAGGATTGGCGGCAGAATGGGGCCGTTCGGGGGTCCGCGTTAACGGTATTGCACCTGCTTTTACACTCACAGAAGCGATAATAGAGCGTGCCCGTATTGGGGAACGAGATTTAAGCGCATTTTCACGAGACCACCTCATAGGGCGCGCCATTGAAGTGGATGAAATTGCAGCACCGGTATGTTTTTTACTTTCTGACGAAGCGAGTGCAATTACAGGTATTACTTTGCCCGTTGATGGGGGTATTTTGGCAGGCGGAGTGTGGAACACTTATGGTGGTTATCGCGCCCCTTATCAAGAGTAGCAAGAAGAAAAGTATTAATGAGGGTGTAAATCTGATCCAGATGGCACAAGGAGACAAACAGTCTCGTTGAACCAGTCAGCACATTCGAACAGGATGTTGAGTCTCCGGGCAGCCGACCACCTTAGCTATTTTCTTCAGGGTTTCTTTGCTTTCTCCAAACGTGCAAATGGCATCACAGTGTTTACGTAAGTCAGAGAACAAAACATAAAATATTTCGATATTATTGCTTTTAATTGCCGGCCTGCTGAGTTGTAGCACCAGTTCCTTTTCTCTATTGTCAGGAATAATCAGGAACAGCGAGGATGGATCTTCTGGAAATGAAAAATACAGATCGGTGAGCCTGAGAATTCCGGAGTATATTGATGTGCTTTTTTCTACCTCAAAAGCGCCGACAACTTTATTGGTGCCTTTTTGAAACCAAATAACATCAATCAGTGCAATGGTATTATTGGTATCTTTATCAACCCCAATCTCTGGAAATTCTGACAGACTGATGAATGAAAAATTATTTCCTGCATGGCATCTTGAGCGATCATTTGAGGCACTGATGACATCGTAGCCCAACGCATGGCCAATTTTCAGAAGGTAGTATTGCATTTCAGTATGCAAGTCTTCTTGTTCCTTTTCACCGACAACTTCTTTATGGCGTTTTTTGAGTAGCCTCTCAATTTTTAACTGTTCTTGTTCGGAAAGTGCACCTTCATCTCCAATCATTATTTTTTTAACGCCAACATCAAACAGGAAGCCGGAAAATGCGCCAAGGTCTTTGGAAAGCATACTTCTATACTGGTTATTTTTTTCTATAATCACCTCTCGCATGCGGAGGTATTCCTGCCATGAGCCGAGCTTGACTTTGTCTTTGAACAAGTAATTAAACCCGTTCACAATGGCCGTGTTGAATGGCGGGATGATCTCAGGATGGAGGAAATATAGAATATTGGTAACTGCCGGCCCCAGGCCTTTTATTTTGCGCTGATCAAGAAGGATAATTTCTTTTATTATTTGCTCTTCCTTCGTGGCGTGATAACAATTTTCAAGAAACTGTCCAAATGCTACCTTATTTTCTTCATTCTCATAAATATCTGGAATCCGAAGCTTTGGTTTCCAGTAAAAAGCATGTGATGCCCCCATGAAGACCTGTTTTTGTTCGGTGATACAGTTTAAGACGAACTCCAAAGATGAACCCTTGTAGTCATTTCCAAATCGCCGGGTTTTAATATCCTGTATGACTTTCTGAACGCCACGCCTTATTGATCGGAATGCTTTCAGGCGTTCATCGTTATTGATGAACCAGGTATTGAATACGGACTCTTTATCCGATTTATACTTGTCGAGTAATTCTTGCAGATCCACTTGTATTCCTTATGTTGGATTACTTCGGCATAGAGGAGTCCATAGATGGTTTGTTATAAGTCTTTCCCAACTTCTTCTCCGTGCCACACGCGTAATACAAAAATATCCCGATTGCTTACAAGATATCGAATCGTATATTGACCAACAAACAGATCTCGCATGGCTCCAGGGTCAGGCGCTCGGTTTACCATTAATCCCATCTTGGGAAATATTTTTAATTTGTCAATTCCCGCCAGTAATTCATTCGCAATCCGCTTAGCTGCAATGGGGTTTTTAACCTCAACAAATTCGCGTAATCGAATTAGGTCATGAATCGATTCATGAGAATAGTTTATCTTCACAGGTTAGGAGGCGTTTTTTCATCTTTGTTTCCCCAACTCTCTAGCCAAGGCGTGACATCTTCTTCACCCACCACTTCTCCCGACTTTACGGATTTCAATGCTTCTAACGTATCCCCCCAGCGAGCATCTTCCATTGATTCGCGTGCAACAAACTCTTTAATTGCCTGATTAATAATATAATTTTTGCTTCTATCAAGCTTTTGAGCTAACTGCTCTAGAGGAGCTTCAACGTCGGAATTCAGACGAACACTGGTAACACCCATGAAAACCTCCAGAATGTATGCGTATGTAATACATTACACTACATTAATCAAAGCAATTGTCAAAGACTTATAACAGCTGAATTAACCGGTGCGCACACTGACGCTCCCGCCCCCTGGGTGCCTTATCTTCTATACTGCTTAATCAAGCACGAAAAGAGGAGTCCCCATGGAAGTCGGACATTTACACATCCTGGTAAACAACGTCAAAGAATCAAAGAAGTTCTATCAGGAAAATTTTGTACTCACGCAGCTTGTTGAAGCAGATTTTGGTGTCATTCTGCGTGACGCGTCAGGTATCGACTTTGTCATTAGCCCGGCTGAGGAAGGACAGCTGCAGGGTCAGCGGATGCACTTCGGATTTCGCCAGAAATCACCAATGGCGGTCAAAGAGAAGTTCGAAGAATTCAGTGCCAGGGGACACGTTTTCGAAATCCCGTATACAGAAAACGATTTTATCACCTTGTTTGCGCTTCACGACCCCGACGGCAACCTGGTGGAGGTTTATCATGCCAATGGGATATGAGGCAGACCAATATTGAGCGTTGCAGGCAAACTTGTTTACGTCCATGACCCGATGTGCAGTTGGTGCTGGGGTTTCACCGAAACCTGGCCAATTGTGCTCTGGTTTTATTCTTCCCATTGCTCCAACGGTGGGCAGCCGCAAAACAGGTTCCGGTCGCCATAGACATTATCGACCCGGCTGACGGCCGGCCAGAATTTGCTCATCCATTGCGCAGGTGCGGGAAATGCAGCCATCTCCCGGTCGTAGGGGTGATCCCATTTCTCCACCAGGTCACGCTGGGTATGGGGCGCATTGACCAGTGGGTTGTCGTACTGGTCCAGGCTGCCATCCTCAACAGCGGAGATTTCTTTGTGAATGGCCAGCATGGCGTCGCAGAAGCGGTCCATTTCGTACAGTGACTCACTTTCAGTCGGTTCGATCATCAATGTACCGGGTACCGGGAAAGACATGGTGGGTGCGTGGAAACCATAGTCAATCAGTCGCTTGGCGACATCTTCCTCAGATATGCCGCTGGATTCTTTTAACGGTCGCAAGTCGATGATGCACTCATGTGCGACGCGGCCATTGCGGCCCGTGTACAGCACGGGAAAGACAGCAGATAAGCGGTGAGCGATGTAATTGGCATTCAGGATGGCAACCTGGGTTGCCTTTTTCATGCCTTCGGGGCCCATCATGGCAATGTAGGCCCAGGTGATGGGGAGGATTCCGGCACTACCCCAGGGTGCAGCTGCAACCGCACCGTTGCCGGCATGCCCGGTGGACACCTCGATCACCGAATGTCCGGGCAGAAAAGGTGCCAGATGCGCCCCGGTGCAAATCGGGCCCACGCCGGGGCCGCCGCCGCCGTGCGGGATGCAGAAGGTCTTGTGCAGGTTTAGATGGGAGACATCGGCACCGAATTTACCCGGCGCGGCAAAGCCGACCAGTGCATTCAGGTTGGCGCCGTCGAGATAGACCTGGCCGCCATACTGATGGGTGATGTCACATATTTCAGTGATTTTTCGCTCAAATACGCCATGGGTTGAAGGGTAGGTGATCATCAGGGCGGCCAGGTCATTGGCATATTCTTCTGCTTTTTCACGCAGGTCATCCACATCAACGTTGCCGTTCTCGTCACACTTGACGATCACAATTTTCATACCGGCCATCGCGGCACTGGCAGGATTGGTGCCATGGGCCGATGATGGGATCAGGCAAATATGGCGATGACCTTCATGCCTTGATGCATGCCAGCCTTTGATGGCCAGCAGGCCGGCGTACTCGCCCTGCGAGCCGGCATTGGGCTGTAACGATACCGCGTCATAACCGGTACAGGCTTTGAGCATGTCTTCGAGTTCACGAAATAAGCGGTGATAGCCCTGTGCCTGATCAGTGGGTGCAAATGGGTGAAGGTCGGAGAATTCAGGCCACGTGATCGGCATCATCTCAGTCGTGGCATTCAGTTTCATCGTGCAGGAACCGAGAGATATCATGGCATGGGTCAGGGAAAGATCCTTGTTTTCAAGCCGTTTGATGTACCGCAGCATTTCTGTTTCTGAATGATGGCGGTCAAACACCGGGTGCTCGAGGAAACTGCTGCGTCTTTGCAGGTCGTTCGGAACGGCTGAGAAACCCGCTTCCAACGCCTGGTCAATATCGATGAACTGACCGGCACCATTTAGCTCGCCATCCTGCCCGGAAAAGGCCTTCCAGAGTTTAACCAGGTGCTGACGGGTGGTTTTTTCGTTGATACTGACACTGATGCCGCCATTGCCGCGAAATAGGTTAATTCCGGCATCTGATGCACGCGCACAAATCTGTTCAGCTTGCGCATCCGGCAAGTGGAATGTCAGTGTGTCAAACCAGCTTTTGTTGGCTGGTTGAAAGCCGAGCGGATCGAGACCCGAGACCAGCAAATTAGCCAGTCTGTGCATACGCCGGGCGATGCGTTTGAGCCCGGTACTGCCATGATAAACGGCGTACATACCTGCCATGACGGCCAGCAAGGCCTGCGAGGTGCAGATGTTGCTGGTGGCATGGGCGCGGCGTATGTGTTGCTCGCGTGTTTGTAGGGCCATGCGCATGGCAGGCTGGCCGTGGCGATCGCGGGAGACACCGATGATACGGCCGGGTAGGGTGCGTTTATAGCTGTCCCGGGTGGCAAAATAGGCCGCATGGGGACCGCCGTAACCCATCGGCACACCAAAGCGTTGTGATGAGCCCAGGCAGATATCTGCATTCATTTCGCCGGGTGGTTTTAATAAAACCAGGCTCATCAGATCAGCCGCTACAGCCACCAGCGTGCCGTTGTCCTGGGCGGCGCTGATCAAGGGGGCGATGTCAGCAATTTCACCGTCTGTACCGGTATATTCCAGCAACATACCGAAGAACTCACCGTTACCAAATTCATCTGCCGGGTCGCCCACAACCAGTTCATAGCCGAAGTGCCGGGCGCGCGTGCGTAATACACCCAGTGTCTGGGGCAGCGTGCGCTGATCGACGAGAAAACGCGTGCTCTTGTTTTTCCGGTTGATGCGCTTGAGCATGGCCATGGCTTCTGCCGCAGCGGTGGCTTCATCCAGCAATGATGCATTGGCCAGTTCCATCGCGGTCAGGTCGCAGACCATCTGCTGGAAATTCAGCATGGCTTCAAGCCGCCCCTGCGATATTTCCGCCTGGTAGGGTGTGTAGGCTGTGTACCAGCCAGGGTTTTCAAGAATATTACGCAGAATAACCGCCGGGGTGATGGTGTCGTGATAACCCATGCCGATCATGCTGTGTTTAACAACATTAAGGCTGGCCATCTCGCGCAAGCTTGACAGGGCCTCAATTTCAGTAAGTGCCGCTGGAAGTTCCAGCGGCGCATCAGTGTGAATGGAGGGTGGTAGCGTGCTTTCTATCAGGGCATCCAGCGATTCAACACCCAATGCAGCCAGCATATGCTCGACCTGTCGGTCGCCTGGACCGATATGCCGGCGTACAAATTCACCGCCGTCTTCGAGCTTGCTGAGGGGTGAAACGGTGCGGGTTTCCGGGCCGCTATATTTGCTCGCCATATCAGTTCACCAGTGGCACAAAGTAGTGGTCAACCAGCAAAAAGAAGAACAGTACCATCAGGTAGGTGATGGAAAAAGCAAAGGTGTGCATGGGCAGCAGCACGTCCTTGCTCGTCATCATACGCAGGGCGTACCACATAAACCCGGCGTTGAGCACGCTGGCGCCGGACAGGTAGACCAGTCCACTCATGCCGGTGAGGTAGGGCAGTGTGGTGACGATGATCAGCAGGATGGTGTAAAGAAGAATTTGCAGACGGGTAAACGCGCTGCCATGGGTTACCGGCAGCATCGGAATGTCTACCGATGCATACTCCTCCTTGCGGTATATGGCCAGTGCCCAGAAATGCGGAGGTGTCCAGATAAAAATGATCAAAAACAATAGCATAGCCTGAGGATCAAGGCTGCCGGTGACTGCGGTCCAGCCCAACACGGGCGGCGCGGCGCGGGCAGCCCCGCCAATTACGATATTCTGGGGCGTTGCCCGCTTTAACCAGGCCGTGTAGATGATCGCGTAGCCAATCAGTGACAGGAACGTGAGTACCGCGGTCAGCAGGTTGACCCAGATGACCAGTGTTGCCATCGCGAGCACGCCCAATAACAAGGCGAATAACAGTACATTACCTTCGGTCAGTTGCCCGCTGGCCAGCGGGCGGTGCCGTGTGCGCGACATCTTCGCATCGATGCGGTGGTCCAGCAGGTGATTGATCGCAGCGGCCGAAGAAGCCGCCAGGCCAATACCCAGTGTACCTGCCAGCAGTGCGCTGAGTGGCGGCAATCCGGGCACGGCCAGGAACATGCCCACCACCGCGGTAAAAACGATCAGCATGACAACGCGCGGTTTACATAACTGCAGGTATTGGCTGAAGGTGTTGGACATTGTTCTTCAGTATTCCCGGACGCGGGTTCGATCCAGCAAGCCCAGCAAGGTTGCCAGCAGCAATACCGCGCCGGCGTTGTGGGCAACCGCATTGGCCAGTGGCAGGTACAGTGCAACATTCATGACACCCAGCGTGAATTGTGCCAGCACCAATGCCATCAGGAGCCTGCCACCCGTCTGTAGCTGGGGGATTTTAAACAGCCGCAAAGACAGGTAAATCAAAAATAGCAACGTGACCACTGCACCAATCCGGTGCGCCAGGTGCACCGCTATTCGTGATTGCTGGTCCAGGATGCCGCCTTCATAGTCCACGCCGACTTCGCGCCACAGGATAAAGCCCTCTTTAAAATTGCTATCCGGCCACCACTGACCCATACACGTTGGCACATCAGGGCAGGCCAGGGCAGCGTAGTTGGCGCTGGTCCAGCCACCGAGGGCAATCTGGAAACCAAGGACTGCAATGGCGGCGATGATTGTGCCACGTATTCTGCGGGTCTTCAGATCCGGGTCCGGACCTGCACGCTGACGGCTTGCAAGCATCAACCACAGTATCAGGGAGAAACTCGTCAGGCCACCCAGAAGGTGGGCCATGACAATGATGGGCTTCAGCTTCAATGTCACCGTCCACATGCCCAGCAATGCCTGGAATATGATCAGCACGACCAGCGCAGCGGTCAGCAGCTTGAGGTTTTTGCGTGCCTTCGGGTCTCGCCATACCAGCCAGGTCAGCGCGAATACCAACAGCATCAGTGCGCCGGCCAGATAGCGGTGCACCATTTCGCGCCAGGCTTTGGTGGATTCAAAAGGGCGATCCGGGAATGCCTGGTTGGCGCTGGCTATTTCGTGAGATGCGTTGGGCCAGGTAAGCTTGCCGTAACAGCCCGGCCAGTCGGGGCAGCCAAGTCCGGCATGGGAAAGCCTTACCCATGCGCCGAGGACAATAACGCTGAAAGCGATTATCGCGGCCAGCATTGCTAGTCTGTGGATGTTGGTCTGATTCATGGCATTTTATCCTGCTTGGACCACGTCAGCAGTCGCTTGAGGTCCTTGTTGATATCATTTGGGTTGGCATCTGCCCGGTAGGCAAGTATTACATTCAGCATAGGGTCAACTACATAAGTGCGAATATTTTCCGGCACGCCTTTTTCGGGTGTGAGATCAGTATTTATTCGAGCCAGGGTTGCCAGCGTTTCAGCGGGTGGATGCGCGATAAAATTCAATTCCTGATAGATTGATTCAATTCTGGATTGTAGCGCGGAACCCGCTTCGTTTTCATTCAAAATCACAATCGAAAGGTACTCAGCCTGACGACCGGCCGCCCGGTGGATTTGGCGGAAAGAAACGATGTCGTCACTGCACTTTCGATCACAGTCTCCCGGCATCACATACAGCAATAACCATTGGCCTTCAGTGCCGGGAGCCAGAGACCTGTGACCGTCCGGTTGTAGCGGACCAACCGGCAATTGCACCGGTGGCTGCACCAGTTGACCGAAGTTTCTGAGACTATCTGGCTGGTAGCCCCACCAGGACGAACGCATCAACATGACCAGTAGCAGCGGGGCGAGGAAAAGGGCAAAAATGCCCAGCAGAGTGACTTGTTGGCGGGTCATATTCATATGCAGTGCCTCATTGTTGGCGCTCCCGAGATCTCCTGATACCATTGAATATCCACAGCACGATGCTGATGCCCGCCAACGCATACCACTGGAGCGCGTAGGCCTTGTGCTTGTTGGCAGTTAAATAAACCGGTTTCCAGTCACGTCCCTCGAAACCGGCTTGCTCTGAACCTGATAGTTGCACAACCCAGGCTGCCAGCGGCATATCAAGGGCAGCAGCAATATCTGCCGGGTTCAGATACGTTACCAGTTGTGGCCACTGATCGGTATCCAGCTTGTCCGCAGGGCCGAGAATACGACCCGGAACGGGAAAAATATTGAGTATGCCCCTTAGAACTGTCTGCTGTTGCGGGGTGGGTATTTCAGGCAGGCCGCGATCGGCGGATAGTGGCAACCAGCCTCTGTTGACCAGGATCACAGTACCCCCATTGGCATAAAAAGGTGTAAATACATGTACGCCCGCACGGCCATGCCAAACCTGGTTATCCAGCAGGATATGCCGTTTGGTATCGTAACGGCCACCGACATCAATGCGCGCAAAGCGCCTTTTCTGTGCAATCGCTTTTTCGAGCAACAGTGGTTTCGCGCTGTCAAACAGTTGCTGAGTGGCTGCCTTTTCCACACCACGCCGTGTCTGCCACAATCCCAGGTTGGTGAAAAGCGTGGCAAGCAGGAACAGCGCGATGGTGGCAGTTATTGAAGGGCTGAAAAATCTCGCTACTTTATGAGTCATCATTGCTTATACTGGTACTCTTTCAACGTGGGTATGCAGACATGCTTGTCAAAGCTTTTACGATTATTTTCATGCTGGCCATTCTGTACACACTGGGCTCTTCATTTTTCTTCATGGTTAGAGACAAGGGTGAGGGCGACAGGATGGTAAAACGCCTGACATGGCGGATAGGCCTTTCCATATTCCTTTTACTGGTCCTCTATGCCATGTATTTACTGGGTTGGATTGAACCCTCCAGTGGACCCGTCAATTATAGCGGTTGAGGCAGGAAAGCCCCATCATTAAAAAGCCGGGGCAATAAACTGACAAAGCCCGCAATCTGCGAGCTTTATCGGAATACGCGTGCCGGCCTGTTTCAGTCAGCCAATTTCAACCGGCTTGCCATTACAGACCTGTCTCACAGTGCGTAAACGAAAATAAACAGGCCCAGCCACACGACATCGACAAAATGCCAGTACCATGCAACGGCTTCAAATGCGAAGTGGTCATGGGGCTTAAAATGCCCTTTCATGCTGCGAAACATTATGACCGTCAACATGATGGCACCGAGCGTCACATGCAGGCCATGAAAACCGGTCAGCAAGAAAAAGGTTGCGCCGTAAATGCCTGAGCCCAGCGTCAGCCCCAGTTCGGTATAGGCTTCTATGTATTCGTGGGCCTGTAGATAAATAAAGAAAAAGCCCAGTATCACCGTTGCCGCCAGCCACAGCACCAGCCATTTACGGTTTTCACTTCTCAGCGCATGGTGGGCGAGCGTGACGGTCAGGCCGGATGTCAACAGCACCAGGGTGTTGATAAAGGGCACGCCGAAAGCCGGTATCGTACCGAACTCGCCGCCCACATTGGCGGGGCCGTTGGTTGGCCAGACCGGCATGTATCCCTGCCACAGCATTTCATTGGTCATGGCACCGATGCCTTCACCGCCCAGCCATGGAACTGCCAGCATGCGGGTATAGAACAATGTCCCGAAAAATACGGCAAAAAACATGACTTCGGAAAAAATGAACCAGCTCATGCCAAGGCGGAATGAGCCATCGACCTGGGCGTTATACAGGCCTTTCTGGCTTTCACGAATGACCGTGCCGAACCATCCGAACAACATGAAAATAAGGATTGCCAACCCCAGCCAGAATGACCACTGGGCTGTTGCGGAACCATTCAGCCAGTTGGCCGCGCTGACCAGCGTGATAATCAGCCCCAACGACCCTACAATCGGCCATTTTGAGCCATGAGGTATGTAATATGAATCTTCAGCGTGTTGTGCCATGTCGAATTCTCGTTTTCTCTCCAAAGACTATCAGTGATGATTTATTGCTCGTGCACCATGCTTCTTTCCGGCGCATAGCCCACCCGGTAAAAGGTGTAGGACAAAGTGATGTCCTTGATGTTTTCCGGTAAATCAGATTTTATATAAAAATATACCGGCATTTCCCGGCTTTCACTGGCTTGCAGGGTTTGCTCAGTGAAACAGAAACACTCGGTTTTGACAAAATAGAGACTGGCTTCCGGTGGCGAAACGTTGAACGTTGCCTGGCCGGTGATCGCTTCGCTGTCCGGGTTCATCGCCAGGTACAATACCTTGCTGGGAACGCCCAGCTTAAATGCTTTGACCTTTTCCTTTGCCTGGAAAAACCACGGTAAAGATGAATTGACCGTCGCGTCAAATCGAATACTCACGACCCGTTCTGAGGCGACCGCCTCGTTGTTGTTCTCTGCTATCTCGATGGACCGCCCACCCAGGCCGGTGACGTCACAAAAGACCTCATACAGGGGCACCATTGCATAACCGAAACCAAACATGCCGATCGCCACCAGCACCAGGCGCCTGACTGTTCTGCGGCTTTTCTGTTTAGCATCCAAATCAGTGCCCCATGACCGCAGAGCCGATAAAAGTTGCAAAAATCGCCAGTGCAATAAAGCCGAGCACCCAGGCCGTTTTTATGGCCCGGGCCTGTTTGCGCTGCTGTTCGCGTGATTGAGGATCGTCACTCATCTATATGGGCCTGTGGCACGTGATTATTCTGCGTGCCTGAACATATTGCGCGTTACCACCGGTGGCGTGGTGAAGCTGTGGTAAGGCGGCGGTGAGGATAGTGTCCACTCCAGTCCACGGGCACCCTCCCATACTTTCGCTTTCGCTTTGACCTTGCTCCAGAATACGCAATGCAGAATGACACCTACGAAAATGAGCTGCGTTGCGCCAAACGCAAATCCACCAATCGAAGAAATCATGTTGAAATCTGCGAATTGTGGAGAATAGTCCGGAATTCGGCGTGGCATACCGGCCAGTCCGAGATAGTGTTGCGGGAAGAACAGCACGTTGACAAAAATCGTCGACAGCCAGAAATGGATCTTGCCCCACTTCTCTGAGTACATATTGCCGCTGAATTTGGGCAGCCAGTAATAGGTCGCCGCCATCAGCGCAAATACGGCGCCGGGCACCAGCACATAGTGGAAATGAGCGACCACGAAATAGGTGTCGTGATATTGGAAATCCGCCGCCGTGATGGCCAGCATCAGACCGGAGAACCCGCCGATGGTGAACAGCACCACGAAACCGATGGCGAACAACATGGGCGTCTCGAACGTCATGGAACCCTGCCACATGGTACTGACCCAGTTAAACACCTTCACGCCGGTCGGTACAGAGATCAACATGGTTGCATACATGAAGAACAATTCACCCTGCAATGGCATTCCCACGGTAAACATATGGTGTGCCCATACAATAAATGACAGGAAGGCGATGGTGCCGGTGGCATAGACCATCGAGGAATAGCCAAACAACGGCTTGCGTGAAAAGGTCGGCAGTATTTCCGAGATCACGCCGAAGGCCGGCAATATCATGATGTAGACTTCCGGGTGCCCGAAGAACCAGAAAATGTGCTGGAACAGGACCGGGTCACCGCCACCTGCGGCGTTGAAGAAATTGGTGCCGAAGAAATGGTCTGTCAGCAGCATGGTAACCGCACCCGCGAGTACCGGCATAACGGCAATCAGTAAAAACGCCGTGATCAGCCAGGTCCAGACAAACATCGGCATGCGCAGCAATGTCATGCCGGGCGCCCGCATGTTCAGAATGGTGGCAATGATGTTGATGGCGCCCATGATGGAGGATATGCCCAGCATGTGCACAGCAAAGACGACGAACGCCAGGCTGGATCCGGTTTGCAGAACCAGCGGCGGATACAGCGTCCAGCCGGATGCCGGACCGCCGGAGTCCATGAACAGGGTGGACAGCAGCATCGTGAATGCAAACGGCAGAATCCAGAAACTCCAGTTATTCATACGCGGTAAAGCCATATCTGGTGCGCCGACCATCATCGGGACCAGCCAGTTGGCAAAGCCAACCCAGGCCGGCATCACCGCACCGAAAACCATCACCAGGGCATGCATGGTGGTCATCTGGTTAAAAAAGTCAGGTTCTACCAACTGCAGGCCAGGCATGAACAGTTCCGCCCGGATAATCATGGCCATCACGCCGCCAATGAAGAATGACACCAACGATAAGATCAGGTATAGCGTACCGATGTCCTTGTGGTTGGTGGTGAATAACCAGCGGTTCAGGAAACCCTTCGGCTTGTGATCGTGATCCTCATGTTCATGGCCCTGATCTTGATCAGTGTAGGTAATGTCGGTCATGGTGCTGTTCCCTGCTCGGTGCTTTGACGCTTGATTTCGGCGATAGTAACGGGTTGTACGACATCACCAGTTTCGTTGCCAAACGCGTTGCGGGTATAGGTCAATGCAGCTGCAATGTCGGTGGCTGAGAGTTTTTCACGCCATCCACTCATCGCAGTTCCGGCACGGCCGTTCATGACCACATCGATGTGCGCATCCAGCGGGCCGGTGGCAACTTTGCTGCCGGCGAGTGCAGGAAAGGCAGGCGTCAGTCCCTGGCCGTCCGGTTGATGGCAGGTTGCGCAGGCAGTTGCATAGACAGTTTCGCCCTGTTGCATCAGTTCCTGGCGCGTCCAGAGGCGTTCCACCTGTTGTTGCTGATCACGGGAATCCGCCAGTTGCTCTTGTACCCATGCTTCAAATTCAGCTTCCGGCAGGGCGATCACTACGATGGGCATGAAACCGTGGTCCCTGCCACACAGCTCTGCACACTGGCCACGGTAAGTGCCGGGCTTGTCAATATTGGTCCAGGCTTCGTTGATAAAACCCGGGATGGCATCACGTTTCCAGCCCAGCTCGGGAACCCACCAGGAATGGATCACGTCATCGGCAGTGAGCAGGAATTTGATTTTTTTACCGACCGGCAGCACCAGAGGGTGGTCTACATCAAGCAGGTAATTCTCTACACTTCCAGGTTCGATCCCTGAGTTCAACTGGCGCGCGGCGTTGGACGCAGCATCCAGCGATGATATAAAACTGATGTCCTGATCCAGGTATTCATATTTCCAGCGCCACTGGAACGCGGTGATTTTCACAGTCATTTCAGCACCGGAGGAGTCTTCCATCCTCACCAGCGCAGTCGTCGCCGGTACTGCAAGGGAAACCAGGATGATCACCGGGATGACGGTCCAGATGATTTCCGCCGTGGTTGAATGGCTGAATTTTGCGGCCTTGTACCCGCGGGATTTCCGGTGCAGTACGATCGAAGTAAACATCGCGGTAAATACGCCGATCCCGATGATCACGCTTATCCACAGAACAATCATGTGAAGGTCATAATGACTTTCGCTCTGTGACGTTACGCCCCGTGGCATGTTGATCTCGTTGCCGGTCAGCCCCGGGGCAGCTAACAGCAACCACGTGGCGGCTATAACAGCGGCCAGCACGGCAAGGGCAACGATGACTGTATTTTCTTTTTTCATGAAAACTCAGGCCTCAAAATAGATAGCATTGTGATTAGTGCTTGGTATTTAGTGTTATTGGTTTTTTGGTACTTATTATTTTTTATCGAACACGCATATAACCGCCGATTGTAACTTTACAGCCATTGTGTGAGCAAGGATTAACATTATTTAATATAACCAATGATCAATATTTCTTACAGATGCCTTGGCGTCAGGGCAAAGGGTGACTAAACTTAATGTCCGTACACAGGTCTTGTGCTGCGTAGGATAGATTTTCCCGGGAGCTATTTGGATGAGTAAAGCACAGAAATATGATTTTCTGATTGCTGAACCGTTGCCACACGGTACATTGCGGGATGGGATCAACCGTCTTTACCACGCAGATGAGTCTGAATTGGTCAAGCAGTTACTTGATTCTGTACAGTTGGGAAACGCCGCAAGCGCGCGCGTTAACAAGGCTGCGCGCGACCTTATTGCGCGGGTCAGGGCACACAAAAATGAGCAGGGCGTGCTCGAGGCTTTTATGCAGGAATACGATTTGTCGTCGGAAGAGGGCGTCGTATTAATGTGCCTGGCGGAGGCACTGCTCAGGGTTCCAGACGATGATACTGCTGAAAAACTGATTGCGGACAAGCTTGCCGGTGCTGACTGGGAGTCCCACCTGGGCCTCAGTTCATCCATCCTGGTCAACGCCGGAACCTGGGGATTGATGCTGACCGGTCGACTGGTACAACTCGGCAGTAAAACCAAAAGCAGTATCGGCAATACCATCGGTCGCCTGGTGAGTCGGAGCGGTGAGCCGATGGTGCGCACTGCCATTCGCCAATCGATGAAAATTATGGGGCATCAGTTTGTCATGGGGCGCGATATCGAGGAGGCCATGCAGCGGGCAGAAAAAAAGAAAAACCGGGCTTACCGCTATTCATTCGATATGCTGGGTGAAGCAGCGCTGACGGCCCCGGATGCCGAGCGATATTTCGAGGCTTACAAGTCAGCGATTGAATACGTCGGCGGGCGCAACAACGATGAAAATATTTTTTCAGCAGCCAGTATTTCGGTGAAGTTATCGGCATTACACCCGCGTTATGAGTTTCCGCAACGAAGCCGGGTGATCAAAGCGTTAACCCAAAAACTGTCAACACTGGCCCGCCTGGCACGCGACCGACACATTGCGTTGACCATCGATGCTGAAGAGGCAGATCGGCTGCTGCTTTCGCTGGATATCTTCGCGGGTGTTCTAAAAGACCGCGATCTGGCGGGTTGGGACGGCCTGGGGATTGTTGTGCAGGCCTACCACAAAATGGCAGGTGCGGTTATTTCCCTGTTGGAATCCCTGGCAAAGCAGACCGGTCACAGGATTCCGGTCAGATTGGTGAAAGGCGCTTATTGGGATACAGAAATCAAACATGCCCAGGTCGAGGGTTTCCCCGGCTATCCGGTATTTACCCGCAAGGCCAATACCGACGTTTCCTACATTGCCTGTGCGAAGCGCCTGTTCGCCAGTCGCCAGGCTTTTTATCCACAATTCGCAACCCACAACGCACATACCATTGCAATCGTTTCAGAGTTGGGTGGTGATCGCCTGGATTTTGAGTTTCAGCGCCTGCACGGCATGGGTGAAGATCTTTACGCTGAGGCGTTCAAGGCAAACAAAGGTCTTGCCTGTCGTGTTTATGCACCCGTTGGCAGTCACGAGGATCTGCTGCCTTACCTGGTGCGGCGACTACTGGAAAATGGTGCCAATACTTCTTTTGTCAATCGCATCATGGATGAAAAGCTACCGCTTGAGGCCGTCGCTGAAGACCCGTTAGAAAAAGCAGCCAATACGACCCCGGTGGCCCATCCGGCCATCCCATTACCGGTTGATCTCTATGGTGAGGACAGGCGCAATTCGCGTGGTGTCAACTTGGTTAATGAAATGCTGTTGCGTGACCTGGCTGAGGATATGCAGGCATTTGCTGATGACCGGTATCGTGTTGAGCCGCTGCTTGAAATACACGCAGGCACAGCCTCCGTTTCAGCGGTGGAACTTGACACCAATCCGGCTTGCCCATCCGAGGTCCTGGCCGAAGTGCACAATGCCAGTGAAGAAGAAACACGCTCTGCTATCACAATTGCCCAAAAATTTGCTGATGAATGGGATGCTGTCGATGTGGATGAACGGGCCGGCGCACTGGAGCGGACAGCGGACCTGCTGGAGGAGCAGTTGGCAGAATTTGTGGCCCTGTGCGCCCGAGAAGCCGGCAAAACTGTCAACGACGCCATTGCAGAAGTGCGCGAGGCAGCAGATTTTTGTCGTTATTACGCCGCTCGGGCCCGTGAGCAATTTGGCCAGCCACAAATACTCGTCGGGCCTACCGGTGAGCACAATGAATTGTCCCTGCATGGTCGCGGGGTGTTCGTCTGTATCAGCCCCTGGAATTTTCCACTGGCTATTTTTATGGGCCAGGTCAGCGCCGCCCTGGTCGCTGGCAACACGGTACTGGCCAAGCCCGCAGAACAGACGCCGCTGATCGCTTTCCGTGCTGTGCAAATTTTGCATCAGGCCGGTATTCCGAAGGCAGCGCTACAGTTGCTGCCGGGGGACGGCGCCACTGTTGGTGCCTGGCTGACGTCGGATACCCGGGTTGATGGCGTGGCATTTACCGGCTCAACGGAAACTGCACGCTTAATCAACTTGTCCCTGGCTGGGCGGGACGCGCCGCTGGCAACATTGATTGCAGAGACCGGCGGACAGAACGTGATGTTGGTTGACAGCTCAGCCTTGCCCGAACAAGTGGTCACGGATGTTATCGGCAGCGCATTTTTGAGTGCAGGACAGCGGTGTTCAGCCTTGCGAGTGCTGTACCTGCAGGAGGATGTGGCAGACAAAATTGAGAACATGCTGGCGGGCGCGATGCAGGAACTGGTCGTCGGCGACCCCAGGATACTCTCTACGGATATCGGTCCGGTGATCGACCCTGAAGCACTCAGCACGCTGCAAGCCCACGCAGCACGCATGGATAAAGAGGGGCGCCTGATCGCACGGGTGCCGATGAATCCTGACCTGCAGGGAAACTTTTTTGCACCCTGCGCGTATGCCATCGACTCAATTGGGCAGCTTCAGCGGGAGGTCTTTGGTCCCGTGCTGCATGTGATCCGCTACCGGGCGCATGATCTGGACAAAGTACTTGAGGCAGTAAATAATACGGGCTACGGCCTGACGCTTGGCGTACACAGCCGTATTGACAAGACCCAACAGGATATCGCCAGCCGTGCCAAAGTCGGCAATTGTTATATCAACCGCACCATGACCGGCGCAGTCGTCGGGGTGCAGCCGTTCGGCGGGGAACGCCTGTCCGGTACCGGGCCAAAGGCGGGCGGGCCACACTACCTGCCGAGGTTTGCCACAGAGCGGACCCTGACCATCAACACTGCCGCAGTTGGCGGCAATGCCAGCCTGCTCGGCATGGGCGAATAAGCGGGTGAGTTTATTCTCTGTCAAGTTGACGTGCCACAAATGTTGAGGGCCTGAGCCATGTACTTACGCTATTTCGGCCTCAATGAAGCACCGTTTTCAATCACCCCTGACCCGGCTTTTGTTTTTCTGAGTCCGCGTCACCGTGATGCATTGGCGCATCTGTTGTACGGTATTGGTGAGGGTGGCAGCGGTGGTTTTGTCCAGTTGACCGGTGAGGTCGGTACCGGCAAAACGACTTTGTGCCGCTGTATGCTGGAGCAGATACCGGATGGCACCCACATCGCATTGTTGCTCAATCCGCTGATTACACCCCGGGAGTTGCTTGCAACCATCTGCGAAGAGCTGGAAATCGATATCTCGGGAGCGAGTGACAGCACCCGCCTGCTGGTGGACAGGCTGAACCGTTATCTGCTGGATGCACACGCCCGCGGTGAGCGCGTGGTGGTTGTGATTGACGAGGCGCAGGCTCTCAGCCCGGAGGCACTGGAGCAGGTCAGATTGCTGACCAACCTTGAGACCAGTAAAGAAAAGCTGCTGCAAATTGTATTGCTGGGCCAGCCCGAATTAAGAGAGTTGCTGCAGCGCCGTAATTTGCGTCAATTGGCCCAACGGATCACGGCCCGCTACCACCTGAGTCCGCTGGGGCCGGAAGACACCCACCTGTATATAGGTCACCGCCTGCAGGTCGCAGGTGCACAGCGCAACCCCTTCAAGCGCAGCGCAATGAAAGCTATTTATCAGCGCTCCAAAGGCATTCCGCGATTAATCAATATCATTGCCGACAGGTCGCTGGTCGCGGCCTATGCGAAAGAGCGTGCGGACGTGACTGCTGCCATGGTGCATGAGGCGGCCAATGAGGTGCAACTGGGCGAGCGGCAGGTCAAACGCCTTCGCTGGCCGTGGCTGGCAGCGACTGCAGCCACACTGACGGTGGTTGTACTGGCGCTGGCAGTCTTCCTCGGCAGTCGTTCTCGGACAGACTCGGGCCCGGCAGGGGCTGGTTCGGCAGAAGTAAGCAGCGCCCTTGCAGAAAACATAGTCTCGCAACCCGAAGTGCAGGTTCCGATACCCCAGGCCGTCGCCTCGCAGGCAACTGAAGCTGTGCCGGTATCTCCACCGGCGCAGGAAGCGGCTACAACGTTGGATGCCGGCTGGCTCAGGAATCACCAGCAGGACGTCTGGCAGGGGCTTGCCGATGTTTGGAATGACGCTGGGGGAGCCAAGGCAGTACGGGCTGCATGCAATGGTGATAACGGTCGTGGCTACGCCTGCTTGCGCGACCAGGGAAGCTGGTCGAAGATCAAGCGCCTGGGCCTGCCGGTGGTGCTGGTTTTGCAGGGAGATTACCCGGCCATGTTACTGTTGCGGGGCATGGCTGAAGACCGGTTGCTGGTCGGGGGCGCCGGGCAACCTTTGACAATAACCCGGGAGGCGGTTGATAGTCGCTGGCTGGGTGCCTATCTTGTGGCCTGGCCACAGGCGTCGGGTTGGCCGGCGGAGGTGAGCCGGGGTGACAATGGACCCGCTGTGGAAACGATTGTAGCAATGGCGGCGCGTGTTGATGTACCGTACCAGGGTGGCCCACAATTTGATGCTTCATTTGAGCTTTGGCTCAGGGGTTTCCAAATGCGTAATGGCCTGGAGCCCGACGGCATCATCGGCCGACGCACCTTACTTTACCTGATGACTGCGTCGATCGATGAGCCACAATTGCTGCAAACCTGGTGATTTGACGGAGTACTGATCGTGTCCATATTACTTGAAGCACTACGCAAGTCTGAAAAGAGTCAACGGCCCGTCGAACCACCTTCAATCCACTCAGGTCATCACGCCGTCGAACTCTCTGAACCGCTTAAAAAGGGTCCTTTGGGGTTGCTGTTATTGCTTACTACATTGCTGATTGCCTGGCTGGTCTGGCACCAGTATCGGGCACCGACAGATGGCTACACGCCACCCGTCCCGTTACCGGCACAAAGGAGCGGTGCAATAACAACGCCCGTATCATCGGTGCAATCCAATGATTCCAGTGCGGTTCCGGGAAAGACTGCCAAGCGTGCTTTAAATCTGCGGCGAACGCCGGTCGAAAATTACCGACAGGCAGCCAGCAAAAAAGCTCAACCTAATACAGCTAAGTCAAAGCCCAGGGCAGCGGTGCGTAAACCTCAGCCTGCAAATACAGCTGTCAATAAAACCAGGGCGGTTGCGGCTGAAAAGCCAGGCAGTAGAAATGGCATTGCCAACATGATCCCGGCACCCATCAGTTACTGGGAGTTGCCCAGTTCCGTGCGTGAGAATATTCCGGAAATCAGTTTCAGCGTGCTGGTTTACGCGAACCGACCTGCCGACCGCTTTGTCTTGATTGACGGTCAGCGACTGCAGGAAGGTGACAGTTACCAGAAAGGACTTGTGGTGGAGGAAATCCAGCGCGATGGTGTGGTTTTCAGTTACCGTCTTTACCGGTTCCTGGTAGAAAGATAACTTGCTGCAACCTATTGGCACCTGGTGAATACCGGCATTGTCACAAACTGGTCGAAAACAACCCCCCGATTCCCGTGGGTAACGTCGGCCCTGTTTCTTATATGTGTCCTGGCGAAGGTTCTGCATTCAGCGCTGCCTCCGCTTGACCAGAGTGCCATGCTGGCGTTGGGCGGCGTGCTTCCGAAGCGAATCTCGCCGATCTTGAACCTGCCGCTGTCGGGCTGGGCGGATTATCGGCTGCTGACGCTATTCAGCGCGCTGTTCATACATACCAGCTGGCTGCATTTACTGGGCAACATGGCTTATTTGTGGGTTTTCGGGATTCCACTTGAACGCCGTCTCGGCTGGTTGGGTATGCTCGTTGTATTCATATTTGGTGGTGCGCTGGCGAACCTGTCCGTTAGCCTGCGACTGCCCGAGCTGGCTTCTCCCATCATCGGGGCCAGCGGGGCGGTCTCCGCTGTTGTTGGCGCCTATCTTGGCCTGTTTCCCTTTCGTCGCATCGGCATGTTGTTACCGCTAGGGCTTTACCTGCAGTTTGCGCGTGTCCCGTCGATACTGGTGATCGGCTCCTGGTTCACTTTGCAGTTGGTTTATACCGTCTTAGGCCCCATAACGGGAGTAGTGGCCTGGTGGACACATATGGCGGGATTTACAATGGGTTTGATATTTGCCCTGCTGGCCCGTGCCTTTACCCAGCCAGGATTGACCAGATAAGCATTGGATGACGCATGGCTAAGACGGAAAAAGACAAGCTATATCGAATTGCCTTCCTTAATCACGGCAAGGTCTATGAACTTTTTTGCCGCGGTGTCGGCACCAGCGGCCTGTTAGGATTTGTGGAGGTGACCGGCTTGGTGTTCGGGGAAAAAGATGCACTGGTGATTGATCCGACCGAAGAAAAAATGCGTGATGAATTTGATGGGGTTGAGGTTTTGCACCTGCCGATGCACAGCGTGCTGCGTGTAGAGCAGGTCCGGGAAAAGGGCCAGGCTGTCATCCGCGATCGTGAAAGTGGTGAAAAAGTCACGACATTCCCGATCCCGCCCGGCCGCCGAACCCGTCCCTGAACGCTATGAAGCTGTGTTCAGCGGTTGCCGGCAGCGCCGAGCAGCGTGGCACCTTTTAACAGAATCAGCGCCTGGTACATCGCATAGTCGTCTGCAGCGCTGACGTCAGAAATAAAAGTTCCCCGGGTGGCCTCCGGTTCACTATCCAGGTGTCGATCGAGATTGGCTTCACTTTTATGCGGTTCGGTATCGGCAATCACCTCGATCGGTGGGATTTCAATATCCGGCTGAATGCCTTCAGCCTGGATGGAACGACCCGAAGGTGTGTAATAGCGTGACGTGGTCAGGCGCAGGCCGGAGCCGTTGCGCAGGTTGAGCACAGACTGTACCGAGCCCTTGCCGAAGGTTTTCTCGCCGACAATCAGGGCACGGCCATGATCCTGCAAGGCGCCGGCCAATACTTCTGAAGCCGACGCGGAATTCCGGTTCACCAGTACCACGACAGGGACGTCCTGCAGCCACTGGCCCGGGAAGGCTGAGTATTCCAGTTGGTTGTGAGCGCGTCCCTGGGTGTATACGATCAATCCCTGGTCAAGGAAACCATCGGCTATTATGACAGCGGGCTTCAGCACGCCGCCGGGATTATTGCGCAGATCGAGCACAATACCCTTGATCGGACCGGCATGGTTTTCTTTCATGTAGTCAATCTGTTCCTGCAGCTCTGCAGCGCTCTGCCGGGTGAAATGAGTGATCTGAAAGTAACCGTAATCGCCGTCCACCATGCGGCTGAAGACGCTGGCCACACGGACATAATCGCGCACCAGCGTATACTCCGACACCTCTCCATTCTGATGCTGGAAAGTAACCTTGACCTCGGTGCCGGCCTCGCCCCGCAAACTGCTGATGGCTGCTTGCAGGTCTTGTTCACGCACACTTTTTCGATTAATCGAGGTGATGATATCGCCGGCAACGACACCGGCCCGGGATGCAGCACCATCATCCATGACAGCGACAACCTCAATGCGTTTGTCCTTGATGGCCACCTCTACGCCAATGCCGCTGTAGCGGCCACGTGATTCGTTATCCAACTGACGAAACTCATCTGCTTCCATGTACGAGGAATGCGGGTCCAGTTCAGACAGCATGCCGCGGATGGCTGCATTCATCAGTGTATGGTCGTCCACCTCTTCAACAAAGTTGGTACGCACCTGGTTGAACACGTCGGTGAAAGTGCGCAGGTCATCCAGCGTCAATTGGGTTCTGGCGGACACCCCTTCTGCATCTGCTGCTTCCTTCGTTGCTTTGTCTGTGGCCATTGCCAGTGCGGGTAGCAGCAAAAGCAGGCATATAAAATATTGGCAAGTTCGCTTCATGGTCTTTTTATGTATGTCCTTCATCGTTTGCGGTTCAGCCAGGCAGCGGGATCCAGCGCCTTGCCGTTTTTGCGGATTTCAAAATACAATCCGCTGCCGTTGCGGGGGCTGGAACCTACCGTGCTGATGGCAACACCGGGCTCCAGCCAATCTCCTTCCTCATGTAACAGGCTCTCGTTATTGCCATAAAGACTCATAAAACCATCACCGTGGTTAATGATCATAAGCAGTCCATAACCCCGCAGCCAGTCGGAAAAAGCAACCCGCCCATAGGCTATGTTGACCACTTCGCTGCCAGCCGCCGCACTGATCAACCAGCCTTGCCACCTCAAGCCCGCTGACCTCGGTTGCCCGTAAGCATACTTGACCCGGCCTCTGACCGGCATGGGCAACTTTCCTTTCAGATCCTCCGGTCCCGACCGGTTGGCCAAATCCGGTGGAATATCAGCCAGCACACTCGACAGCCTTTCCAGCAACCCTTCCAGGTCCTTGCGATTCTGCTGTAACTCCATCAGTCGGGCTTCATCCGAGCCTATCTGTTTGACCAGGCTGTCAATGATGATCGCACGTTCTGCACGCTGGCTTGTTATTTCATTCAGCACGGCTTGCTGATCCCTTTGAACCACGTCGAGCGCTGACAGTTCCGTATTAATATCAGCCTGCATCTGATCAAGCTTCAGCAACACCTGCTTCAGCTCAAGAATTTGCAGTGCCTGAGAGCGGCTGAAATAGCCATAATAAGCCAATGTGCGGGAAAAAGCGGCCGGGCTATCCTGGTTGAGCAGCAGCTTTAGCCGGGACCCGCGCCCCAGGCGGTAAGCCGCAATGATCTGGGTTGCCAGTTCCTTTTTACGCGCCTCGAGGCTGTCAAGGTAGTCCTCTCGTTCGCGACGTAATCGCGATAACCCCTGTTCATGCCCGAGCCTGGTCGTATACAGTTGACGCAGCGCCAGGGCGCTGGACTGAATCTCAAGATCAGCAGCCCTGAGCAACTGTTGCTGTTCAGAGTGGGCCCTGCGGTTGACTTCAAGATCCCTTTTTAAGTTCTTCATCTCTGTTTGCAGACGTTTGAGCCGGGCTTGTGCTTCGGCCTGGGTCAGGTTATTACCCGCCAGTTCTCCGTCTGCGAGGCTTGTTACCCAGCCCAGCGCGAGCCAGGTGACGAGACCTGCTGTAACTAAAGTTCTGACAGTCACTGCCCGGCGTTCCTTCAGTCAGCTTCTGTCGTCAAGTTTTAACAGGGAATGGCCGGTCATTTCGGCCGGCGGCGTGATGTCGAGCAGGTACAGCATGGTGGGTGCTACATCTTTCAGCGCGCCGCCGGTAACACTTTGAGCAGGGCGACCATAGTATACAAAGGGGACCGGGTTGGTCGTATGTGCCGTATGGTTCTGACCACTGTGACGGTCGGCCATTTGCTCCACATTGCCGTGGTCAGCAGTGATCAGTAACTCGCCGTTAGCCTCGCGGACAGCCCTGAATACAGTTGCCAGGCAGGCATCAACTGCCTCAACCGCCTTGATGGCTGCCGTGAGACTGCCTGTATGGCCGACCATGTCGGGATTGGCAACGTTGCAGATGATGACGTCAAAGTCGCCACCAGTGATGGCCTTGTCCAATTCCAGGGCCAGTTCTTTCACACTCATTTCAGGCTGCAGATCATAGGTTGCCACCTGGGGTGAGGGCACCAGCAAGCGTTGCTCCCCGGGGAACGGTGATTCTTTGCCGCCATTGAGGAAAAAAGTGACATGGGCGTATTTTTCTGTTTCTGCAATTCTCAGTTGCCTCAGACCATGGCCGGAGAGGCTCTCACCCAGCAGCCCCTCCAGCGGTTCCGGCGGAAAGGCAATGTCTGCCGGCATTCCCTGCAGGTACTGTGTCATGCAGACATAGACCGAAAGCGCCGGGCGGCTGCGCTGGAAGCCGGTGAAATCCGGTTGTGTAAATGCCTGGCTGATCTCCCGGGCGCGGTCAGACCGAAAGTTGATAAAGATGACAGCGTCATTCCTCCCGACACCTGTGTACCCATTGATGCGGGTCGGGCTGACAAATTCGTCATCTTCGCCACGGTCATAAGCAGCAAGCAGGGCCTCTCCTGCCGTGTTGCTGTCGTACGATCCCTGCGCGTCCACCAATGCATCCCAGGCTTTCTGAACCCGCTCCCAGCGCCGGTCCCGGTCCATCGCATAATAGCGCCCGCAAACAATGCCGAAGTCGGCATTGTCATACCGGTCAAGGCATTCCTGCATTTTCCTGATGGAAGATGCGGCACTGCGTGGTGGTGTATCGCGCCCGTCCAGAAAGGCGTGCACCCTGATCCGGTGAGCTCCCTGCTCGGCCGCCATGCGAACCACTGCCAGAAAATGATCTTCGTGAGAGTGTACGCCGCCGGGTGAGAGCAAGCCCATGATGTGTAGCGTGGAGGCGCGCTCGCGGCTGGCGCCAATGGCTTTGCGTAGTGCCGGGTTGCCACCCAGGCTGCCATCTGTTATCGCTTTGCTGATACGGGTATAGTCCTGGTACACGATACGACCGGCACCGATGTTCATATGCCCGACCTCGGAATTACCCATCTGGCCGGCCGGCAGTCCTACGTATTCACCGGAGGTCTCTATGGTGGTATGGCAACCCAGGCGGTTTATCTGATCCCAGCATTCGGTATTCGCCAGGCTGATCGCGTTGTCAGCGGCATCCTCCCGCGCACCCCAGCCATCCAGTATCATGAGTACCAACGGGCCGGCAATTGCCGGGTTTTTTTTATGATCGATCATGTAATTTCCACAAAAAATTTAGACTAATAACCTTGCAAATCCGGGCCTTTGCCACAACATGACAGTGGCGCGGGGAACGTAGCGCATTGACGGCCTGGTGGCCGGTCTGAAAGAATGCTTTTTCAAACCGGTATGATGGTGTACATATTATTTCACATCAACGGGTTTGTCGCTTTGAAATACAACTGCTGCAAACGTTTTGCGGCAACTTTCGGTCAAATAAGTAAGAAATTCGCCAGGAGATTAAAAGCTTGGAACAATTGATTGAATTTGCGGGTAATCACGCAATACTGGTTGCCAGTTTTGTCGCTGTTATATTGTTGCTGGTCTGGACAGAGTTCAGCCGGCACACACGCGGTTACGCGGAGCTCACTCCTACACATGCCGTGCACAAGATGAACCAGGCAAAAACCAGTGTGTTGGATATATCAACGGCAGCAGATTTCTCTAAGGGTCACATCAGTGGCGCAAAAAATATTCCCCTGTCACGCATCAAGGATACCGATCCGGAAATCAATAAAATGAAGACCGGCCCGATCCTGGTGGTGTGCAAGAATGGCAACAGTGCGCATCAGGCAGCGGCCCGGTTGGTGAAACTGGGCGCAACGGATGTGGCCGTCCTCAAAGGCGGAATCATCCAATGGAAGGCGGACCAGTTTCCCCTCACTGGCAAGTAATCAGCAATCCGACAACCCAGAAATCTGGTTATTCAGATGGTGAGATGAGATAATTTTACGCTGTCACCCGATAGCTAAACGGTGACTGAATCATTCAGACTAAAAGAGAACGATGACCATGGCAGAAGAACAGACCCCGGAAGCAACTGCAGAAGAACAGCAGCAAGCACAATTCCAGCTCCAGAAACTTTATATGAAGGATGTTTCTTTTGAGCTCCCCAATGCACCGCAGATTTTTCAGGAGGACGGGCAGGTAGAGATCAAAATGAACCTGGCCCAAAGAGTGGAAAACCTGGCCGAGGGTGTTCACGAAGTGGTGTTAACGGTAACGGTTACGGCCAATCTTGGTGAAAAAACAGCGTATCTGGCCGAAGTGCAACAGGCCGGGATTTTTGCAATTACCGGCCTGAACGAGCAGGCAACGCATGCAGCGGTGAACACGTTGTGCCCACACACACTATTCCCATATGCGCGCCGGGTTATTAC
>VAPH01020748.1_pt1 | contig 32299 bp, 21 predicted proteins | sample 3393861 | NCBI WGS metagenome assembly VAPH01 (sample SAMN08290439, study PRJNA428436) | hydrothermal vent metagenome | isolation source: Deep-sea hydrothermal vent chimney | place: Atlantic Ocean: South-mid Altantic Ridge | reverse complement strand
CATCTGTTGCAGGCGAATTATGATATCCGAACAATCCAGGAGCTTTTAGGACATAGTGATGTGCGGACGACCATGATTTACACCCATACCATAAAGTCACGAACACTCAAAGAAGCAAAGAGTCCGCTAGATTTTTAACTGTAGTAGACCTTTCTCAGTGCTCTCAATTCACCCATTAAAAGGACCTTTGTCAAACACAAAGTTCTCCTTGGCGGAAACAGCGGAAGTGTAACTGGTTGAAATCGAACCACAGTGGAATTGCCATGCGGACCTTTTTGGTTCGACCAGAAAACCAAGTGCTACATAGCACCCAATAAGAAATTGGCCAGCCGGAGAATGGCTGGTGCTATTAGCCGCGTAGAGGAAAAAGTTTGAAGTTGACTCTTTAGTGAAATCCAGGTATTCTTGCTGTTGTGTTTTAGTTTGTAACGTCTGCTCTTTTATTTTTGGTTAATTGTGTTCCAAAATTATACAACAATTATACAGCGAGCTGGCTTTGTTTCTCTATTTTTTCATCTCTGCAACAGAACCCAGCTAAAAAGACCAAAATGAACTGGATCGAAGAGAAAAAATTTACAGATATCAAATACCATAAAGGTGAAGGGATCGCTAAGATTTCGATCAACCGTCCCAAGATACATAATGCATTCCGCCCATTGACGATAAAAGAGATGTCAGAGGCATTGGAAGATGCCAGGGATGATGAGAGCATTGGAGTTATTATTTTAACCGGGGAGGGAGGAAAAGCCTTTTGTTCCGGCGCTGATCAAAAAATTCGAGGCGATGCAGGCTACAAAGACCACAAAGCTGACAATAAAAATCGCCTTAATTTCCTGGATTTTCAGCGTCAGGTGCGCACATGTCCTAAGCCGATTATTGCAATGGTTTCCGGTTATGCTCTTGGAGGAGGGCATGTCCTTCATGTTTTATGTGATATCACCATTGCGGCTTACAGTGCCGTTTTTGGCCAGACAGGGCCACGTGTAGGATCTTTTGATGCCGGCTACGGGGCCAGCTATATGGCCAGAATAGTCGGCCAGAAAAAGGCGCGAGAAATGTGGTTCCTCTGTCGAAAGTACAGTGCTGAAGAGGCACGGGAGATGGGCCTTGTCAATAAAGTAGTTCCTTATGAAAAACTAGAGGAAGAGACAATTAAGTGGTGCCGGGAGATTCTGGGCAACTCTCCGATGGCGATTCGCTGCCTTAAAGCGGCGCTCAATGCCGATTGCGACGGCCAGACCGGCCTTCAGGAACTTGCCGGCAACGCCACAATGCTTTTTTACATGAGCGAAGAAGGCCAGGAAGGCCGCAATGCATTTATAGAAAAACGAAAACCGGATTTCTCACGGTTTCCGAAAAGGCCTTGAAAAACTTATTTAAAAACTTATTTAAAAACTATTAAAAACCATTATTCGCCAAAGGCCTTGCTATCTTCATTGAAGGCCTTGAATCCTGCTTCGGTCAGAGGATGATCAGCAACTCTCATCAGTATAGGGGCCGGGACTGTCAATATATCTGCTCCGCAAAGCAGGCTTTCCTGAACCTGAACATCATTTCTAAAAGATGCCGCCAGAATTTCCGTCTTAATATCGTAGTTACTGAAAATCACGGATAGCTCATGAATCAGTCTGATTCCGGCATCCTTTCTGGCACCATCGGTTGCTACATAAGCGGTGTTATGGACCTTGGTATTTCCTTTTGCTCCCTTGTGATCCTCCATGTGATAAAGTGAATTGCCACTTGGCATTTCCACCTCGTCATGTTTATAAAGATAGTCGGCCAATCTTCCCAAAAAAGGTGAAACATAAGTCGCCCCGGCACGGGCCGCCCACAGAGCCTGAGTGCTGTTAAATATAAGAGTGGCATTTGTTTTTATATCCTTTTTCCAGAGCGTATTCAGCACCTTAAGCCCTGTATGTTTATCAAAAGAAGGATCTACAGCTTGATATCCTCCGACCGGCACTTTTATTACAACGTTATGACCATAAGAGGCAAGCTCCTTTGCCTGTGCAATCATCTTATCCTCTGTAAGTTCCAGCAGTTCCAGAGAAACCGGGTATGGATCCAGAAGACTGACTATATCCTTCATCATCTTTTTGGCCATATCCCATGAGGAAGCACCCGCTCGTTTTAAAAGAGTGGGATTGGTTGTAACCCCATCAATAATACCTGCATCAAGCAGTGGTTTTATCTCATCGATAGTACCGGTATCTGCAAAAACTCTTGGCGCCTTTTCTGACGGATGTTTGAGTTTTTTATCCGCAGGAGTCGGATTTGTTGGCTCCATTAGCTCTCTTCTTAATCCAACGTGTGCCGGTATTTCACTGGGTCTTAACATAAAACTTCTCCTTTGGTTATGAATAATTTACTTTTCCCTTATAAGAAAAAGTACGGCCTTAAAGCTAAACACACTCTTCGCAAACAGGCAGACTGATAGTGATAGTGGTCTCTGATCCATTATTAGATATATCCACTCTTCCGGCAAGAGACTCAACAAAGCGAAAGACAATGTTTAATCCTCTGCCCACCACTTTACCGGAAAGTATTTTACGAATACGGTCCTTATCAATGAATCCTGTATTTATAACCTGGATATTAACATTATCGTTGTTGTTTTTAAAGCATTTGACGCGTAAAAACCCTCCTTCACCAGGCACGGCCTGTGCAGCATTCATAAGAAGGTTATCAAAGACTCGTTCTAACTCAAAAGGCACACAGTAGACAAACAGTCCGTCTTCAATATCCAAATCCAGCAATTCCGCCTTGATTTCGGTTCTGCCCTGCCGCATTACCGCTTCGGCATTCAGCCTGAAACGCCGTTTTAATGTTTCTCCTACATCTACAGGCCGTTCACGCCCCTCAATTACAGCGCTTGTCGAAAGGTTCTGTATCCTCTCAGTCTCTTCTACCACAATGTCCAGAGCCTCACGTATTTTGTCGCGAACCGACTCAAAATTATCTTTATCCAGAAGTTTACGTGCCCTTCTGGCGAATCCGGCTATAGCGATAGCCGGATTTTTTAAATCATGAAGTATGTCGTCAAGCCGCTCCATACGGAGGGCCTTCATCACTTCTTTAGCAAAAAATGTAAGCAGATCAATTTCAGCTCCTGTAAACTCCTGCCTGATGTCAGCAGTATAAAAAACCATGAAGTAACGCACCACGGCACGCCCTCTAAGAGGAATCAGAAGAACGGAGTTAAGCTTTTTTTTGCGCATATAAGAAATAAGCGCCTTGTTTGACAGCTCACTTTTTTCAGGGTCTTTTATAAGCACATAAGAAGGATCGATTCGTTCTGTCTCTGTATCCAGTGTCTCTTTACTTTTCTGAAGAATGGCCTTCATATAAGGATGATCACAGATCTTAAACGCATGGCCCACTTTACCCTGGATCTGCTCTGTAGGGTAACTAATCTCAAGCCAGGCTATTTTCCTGTCCTGCGAAACAGAAAACAGTGCGCAGCTCTGGATCTCGATTATATTGATCAACTCAGGCACCATGAGTTTAAAAAGATCTCTCAGCTTTATACCTTCACGATTGCTGAGTTTAAGAAAAATCTTCTCAACCAGCTTTTCTTTCTGAAGATTTAGCTGTGAAAGGTCAATTATTCTCTTTCTCGCCACCACATGGCTGATTCTGCGGGCCAGAACCTCTGCATGTGTTACCTCAAGAGGATCAAAACGGCGTTTTTTTTCTCTGTAATAGATCTGAAGTGCTCCACGTATTTCGGGTTCTGTTTCCAGAAATCGGGGAATATAGATAGGAACCGCAATCAGAGAATTGAGTCCTAGTTTATGTACTACATCCTTATCCTGATATAAAGGTTCCGCAATTATGTCCGGCACCTTGTAGCTCTTACCGGTTCGGACGACCTCTCCGGCAATCGAATCTTTTAGGGGAATACTGGGAATACGGGAGTAGTCATGAAACCTAAAAGAACCAAAAGAAACCATGTGGCCGGTTTCAGGATCGTGCAACCGAATTGATCCGGCATCAGCACCAAGGTGCTTTACAATCTTTTCAGCGCCGGTCTCAAGTATCTCTCTCCAGCTAAGTGACGGACTTATGTTCATCACATCCTCGATCTCTACAACCATACCGCCCAGGTACTCTGCGAGAAAACGCTTCTCGACCTGATAGGCAAATAACTTCAGATCGTCATCACTGAAGCGACAACTACTGAACAACTCGTTTTCCTTAAGAAAATTTACGAGACTCTTCTGCATTTATTGGAATCGGCTATTGTCATAGCTACTCACTTAGGGCTTGTTCCAAAATAACTTATTTGAACATTTTCACATCTCATCTTCGGGCCGTCTTTGACTGTTTTTTAATATCAAAATCCTCAAAATAGCCCTGCTGTTCCTAAGGTTTTGCTCAATCGGAGCAGGTAAATTCAATTCAAAGCTGAGCGCGAAAAACGCAAGTTATTTTGTTACAAGACTTTATAGTTTCATTCTACAGAAAAAAACCTCTAATTCAAACAGGAGACTCGAATTACAAAAAAGATAAAATCTACAGTTCTCGCTCGACACCGTATATACCAATTAATATCAGGGTCATACCAGATATAGACCAGACGGTAAATTTCTCATTGTAGAAAACACGTGCCAATATAATGCCAAAAAGCGGGATCAGAAATCCGTAGGAAGCCAGAACACTCACAGGATAAAATTTTATAAGGCGAAACCATATCAGAGAAGCTATAGCCGTACTCACAATGCTCAGGTATCCGATCGCTGCCAATAGCGGCGCAGTCCACAAGGTGGAGGAAACATCCTCAAAGAATAAAGCTAAAACAAGCAAAACGCTTCCACCTATCACAAGCTGCCAACCTGTAAGCCAGTACAGATCCAAACGGCGGTACAGTGATTTTGATAGCACCATACCCACGGAAAAGGCGAAAGCTCCTGCAAGCAGTGCTGTTATGCCAAACAGATCAGCCGAAAACCCGCTTTCAATTTTTGGCCATGTAATCAGAAAAACTCCTGAAAAGCCTATCAACAGATGAATAACCTTTTTCCAGCCAAAATGCTCAGACAGGAAAAAATAGGCTATTGCCGCAACAAAAAAAGGTTGTGTATTAACAAGCACAGCTGCAAGGCCGGCTCCAACCAGGGGGGTTCCGGCAAACATTGCCCAGAAAAAAGCAGTTGTACACAGGAGTCCAAGCAGGGAAACCATAGCCCAATCACGCAAGCTTCTATGAGGATGTGGCATGGGATCAGACCTGAACGCACTCAATAAAAGGATTAGCAGTCCAGCAGGAAGCGCCCTAAGAGCTGCAAAGAATACCGGAGAGGTATACTCAAGACCCGCCTTTATTATTACGTAGCTGCTACCCCAGATTGCCATGAGCGGAATCGCCCAGATAATTTTCATTCTATCTAATCTCTAACTTCTACTTTTTCTAATCTTTTTTCTAATCTTTTGAAAACCGGTCCGCTCATGATAGCACTCAAAGACTATTAATATGCGCCTTTCTACTGTAACACAGTTCATCACACGTAATAGACCAGGGAAAATCAAGTGAAATTAAAATAAAATGAAACAAAAATCATTAATTCAAACAATTCAAAGAACTCAAATTGAATGTATTCGACTGGCTGCAATAGATATGGGCACTCAATAACACTGGGAGCAGCCGGTTTGCGGTAGCTGACATAGGAGAAGAAAGCTCTGAGATTTCTCTTGGGACGGCAAATGCTGATATTGAACAGACCGTTTCACTGGACAGGGGACTAAAATAGGGACTTCTACTCAGGCTTGTCAGAACGACCTTGAATCTTCCGGGCTAACTTGTATATTATCAATACTATATATTGCCTCCAGCATGTCGGCAATTAAAGTTTCCCCTGTTATCTGTCGAAAGGGATTATAACATATACTTTTCTGCTCAGAGCAAAACAGGGGAAACCCTGCGACGCAGAGTAACGGGACTAAGGGATAGAAAATAAACTAAATTTTATTTTTCTCCTATTGTCCGCCGAGCCGCCAGAGATAATATTCTTCTGGCGGCTTTTTTTTGGAGTTGGATAATTGTTGCTTAGACGTGTTAAAACCAACCTGTATGTAGTTGGGAATTATTTCGAGTTATTTTGAATGCTTTCGGATTCTAAATGCTTTCGAATCGAATTATTTGGAATAGTAATGGAGGTTTCCAAATGAAAATTTTCTTAGTTAAAACCAGAGGACTTATATGGCTTTGTGCAGCACTCATATTATTATTCACAGCCCACAATAGTGAGGCCCTTAATGTCACTATTGAATGGGATGCCAATGCTGAAGCAGTGGATGGATACAAGCTCTACTACCAAGCTGATACACCAGGCCCTCCATTTAACGGCACAGGTGCAACCGAGGGCAATTCTCCCATTGATGTAGGCAATGTGACCACTTATTCTATAACCGGTTTAACTGACGGAAAGATATACTATATTTCATTGACAGCATACAAGGGGACACTGGAGAGCGGCTACTCTAATATGGTAAACACGGGTACTGGAACCTCTGATACAACAGCACCAACAGTAATCTCTGTTACTCCGGTCAACAGCAGCACTGTTGCTATCGATACACCTATCACAGCGTTATTTAGCGAAGCAATGGATGCCACGTCCATCTCCACATTAACATTCAGACTGGATAACGGCGCCACCGGTACAGTGAGTTATGACTCCCAATCCAGGACAGCCAGATATTCACCTCCTGGAGGTCTAAACAGTAACACTATCTACACTGCCACCATTACAACAGGAGCAAAGGACACTGCAGGAAACACGATTGCATCCGATTACGCCTGGAGTTTCACAACCGCTGTGGCGCCTCCACCGCCAGACACCGAAGGTCCATCTGTATCAGATAAGAATCCTGCTGATTTAGCTACAGGTGTTTCGGTAGATACCACTGTCAGTGTGACCTTCTCTGAAATCGTGAACTGTGGAACCGCAACCTCAAGCACGTTACACCTGGATCCTCATGTTTCCGGGAGCATAAGTTGCTTCGAGACCGGAATAGTATTTACACCTACCGAAAGCCTTGATTACAGTACCACCTATACAGTGACAGTTACTACAGGCATAACTGATCTTGCAGGAAATGCCATGGCATCCAACGTTTCTTGGAGCTTTACAACTGAAGACGATACAACTCCTCCAACTACTGTGACCGGCCTTAACGGCACACCTGTATCAGAAAATGATATTGATCTTTCCTGGATAGCCTCCACAGACAATGTTGGCGTAACAGAATACAATATATTCCGTAATGGAAGCCTGGTAGGCACATCTACATCTACAAGCTATTCCGATACAGGTCTTAATGCCAAAACTACTTACACCTACCAGGTGTCAGCCTTAGACTCAGCCGGTAATGAATCCGGTCGATCGTCACAAGTGTCGGTGCTGACACTTGATACAACAGCGCCAACAGTGTTCAGCAGCACAACCCCTCAGAATGGTGCAAACAATGTAGACATAAACCCATTCATAACAGTTACATTTTCAGAGTCTATGAATGCTTCAACAATTACGACAGATACATTCACCTTGGATAACGGTGCGTCCGGTACTGTAACTTATAATGCTCTGTCCAGAACTGCCAGATATTTACCTCTAAGCAGTCTAAAAAATAACACCACCTACACTGCTACTATTACAACAGGAGTAAAGGATTTGGCAGGGAATCCACTTGCATCTAACTTCACCTGGAGTTTCTCGACCATTTCATCGTCCGGAACAACCCCTCCAGATACAACCCCTCCGGACCCTGTAACCGGCCTAGTTATCGTCTCAGTCGTATCAGAGACAGCTATAAATCTTTCCTGGACAGCCTCCAAAGACAACGTCGGCGTAATCAAATACAATATATTCCGTGATGGAAGTCTGGTAGGCACATCCACATCTACAAGCTATTCCGATACAGGTCTTAACGCCAAAACTACTTACACCTACCAGGTGTCAGCCTCCGACTCAGCCGGTAATGAATCCGACCGATCGTCACCAGTGTCGGCACCAACTCTTGATCAAACAGCACCAACAATAATCAGTCATATCCCTCAAGATAATGGAAGCAATGTGAATAGAAACATAGCAATAACAGTCATATTCTCAGAACAGGTGGACGAGTCAACAATCACAACCGATACATTTAGTGTAAGCGTCGACGGCAATAACCTGTCGGGCACAGTGACATACAGCGGCACAACTGCCACGTTCATGCCATCTGACTACTTTGAATTCGACCAGATGTACCAGGTTCTGATATCAACCGGAGTAACAGACCTGGCTGGCAATGCCATGACAAACGACTACTACTGGAGCTTTACGACCGGCACCGCGACTGACAACACATCTCCTGTAGTTACCTCGATAATCCCGGCGTCAGGCAATACTCTTGTGCCTGTTGATATATCCATTGTCACCGCCTTCTCTGAGCCAATGGATCCAGCCACTTTAACTGACTCAACATTTATGGTAAACTGCGGCGAAGGTAATATTCCTTCCAATATCAGTTACAGCGGAACTACCGTTACTCTTAATCATACAGGACTGGCTGCTGGAGCTACATGTACCGTTCTTATAACCACTGGAGTGCAGGACCTGGCCGGGAACTCGCTTGCATCTGATTATACCTGGAACTTTATGACAGTATCTTCAGGAAATAATCCACCTTCGCAACCTGTTCTCGTCAGTCCGGCAGCCAACTCCAGAGATCTAAAGACAACCGTGAGTTTTACTTGGAACAAATCTGTAGATAAAGACGGAGATGCCATTACCTACAAACTATACTATGGAACAAGTCTGGACTTCCAAACTGAAGAGACTCAAACTATAGAACTTACTTCAACTTCCACTGACACCTCCAGTGGCAACACTGCATATGCAAACGCTTTTGGAATTGGGCTATTGCCAGGTACACTTCTTATTATGGGCTTTGCCGTTGTAGGAGCGCTTCCCAAAAGAAAAGCTCTTATGATTACACTCTTGATAATGGGGTCTTTATTTCTTTCTCAGTGTGGAGGAGGGGGGGAGGATTCCGGTTTAACCAATACAGACACCGGTAAAACATCTAGAATAGAGACTGGTAATACAATTTATTATACTGTAACCAACCTTCAACCTGCTACTACGTATTACTGGAAAGTTGTGGCATTTGATAGCCGTGAGCAGCAAACAGAGAGTGAGATCAGAAGCTTTACTACTAAAGCATTGGGCGGAAAAAGTAATTGATCTTAATACGAATTTGTGCTCAATATTTTTTGTAAGGGAACTAAGTTTTCTGAATGCCGGACTAAATCCGGCATTCAGAAACTATTGATGTACCAGCATGATGTTCAATTTTTTCCACAAGAGCATGCAAGTCTTTAATTTCCAGCATTCCCCTTCGGGAAATAACAATATCTTCCTTCTTCAGCTTCTGTAAATACCTGTTTACAACTACACGAACAGAGCCTATCATACCGGCTAATTCTTCATTGGAAAAATCATTGATGAGTTTTAGGTGTGGAGGTGGAGTGTCTTGAACAGTATGCTGCAGAAAGAGCTTCATCAACCGGGTGCCTGTATCATGAAGCGCCATATCAGAGGCGAGATTAGAGATTTGACGTATCTGTTTTCCAATATAAGGGAGAAATGTAGAGTTGAAACATGGATGCTTTTCTATCCAGTCATGCATTGTATCAAAAGTGGCTGATAACACCTCAAGATCATCCATTGCCACAATCGACACATTATGTTGCCTGCCATCAAGAAGTGGCAGCACATCAAAACCGTCACCCGGCCCCATAAGAAAAAGAGTGAATTCCTTGCCAGTATTCGGATTGACTCTCTCAACCTTCACTCTGCCAGATATTATCACAAAAAATTGCTTGATGGTCTGCTCCGGCTCCATAACGATAGATTTCTTCAGCCAGGTCTCTCTTCGAAACATAAGCAACATATCCCGGATAACAGTATCTTCAAGCCCACCGAAGAGTTCAGATTGTTTCAGTATTTTCAGGGTATCTTTATAGAATGGTGAATTGGGCTTCACTTACTTATGTAACTTCCTAACGTATATTTGTCGTATTTTATAGAAAATATTTTTTTTTGTAATTGATCTTATAATAGCAAAGAGGTTTTAAAAATGAGGTTTGTCACGCCAATTCTAAAATAAAACTTCAAAAAAAACTTCGAAAAAACAATGAAAAAACAGATTCTACATAGCGTTGGACTTGTATTTAGCGTGTTTCTTTTCGCTACAGCGCTCTTAATTATCAATTCTGAACTTAAAGAATACCACTTGCAGGACATTCTTTACAATCTTAAGGAAATTCCGGCTTATAGTTTTTCTCTCGCTATTTTGTTAACTATATTAAATTACATAGTATTAACTGGATACGACACTATTGCATTTCGGTATATCCGACATCAGCTTAAATACAGCAGGATAGCTATTGCGTCTTTTATAAGCTATTCCATCAGTAACAATATGGGAATTTTCATGCTCAGTGGTGCTCCGATAAGATATCGCTTATACTCGGCATGGGGAGTTTCAGGCCTTGATATCACCAAAATAGTAGTCTTTTGCAGTCTCAGTTTGTGGATGGGTTTTTTCACCCTGGGTGGTTTTGTTTTTATTTTTGAACCTTTCACAATCCCTTTATCGCTTTCTACTCATTTTACTTCTGTTCGTACAATCGGAGCTATCTTTCTTATGGTGCCGTGCGGATACCTCTTGACAGGTATTTTTTTAAGGAAAAGATCGCTAAAAATTTGGAGATGGAAAATCCCTCTAGTTCCGATAAAGCTTTCCTTTGTTCAATTAACGTTAGCTTCTCTTGACTGGGCGTTGCTAGGTAGCGTGCTTTATGTCCTGCTGCCTCCTGATACAAAACTCTCTTATCCGGAGTTTATGGGTATTTTTATGCTTGCTCAATTTTTAGGCGTAATAAGCAATGTTCCAGGTGGACTTGGAATTTTTGAGTCTGTGATCATAATTTTACTCTCTTCCTTCATGCATCCGGCAAAACTGCTTGGTTCTCTTCTGGCATACAGGACAATATATTATATTCTCCCGATGATAATCTCGGCTATCTTTCTGGGTACATTTGAAATCGTTCAGAGAACCAAAAAAATCGATAAAACAGTTCGTATATTCGGTCGCTGGATTACGGCTTTCACACCGCATGTTCTTACATTTACCGTTTTTTCAGGTGGTGTAATCCTTCTTGTTTCGGGAGCAACACCTGCTTTAAAAAACCGCCTCGCACTACTTGCACATTTTATTCCTTTACCCGTGCTTGAAGTTTCGCATTTTCTTGGCAGCCTGGTTGGAGCAGGATTGATAATACTTGCGCAAGGCTTGCAGCGCAGGCTTTACGTAGCATATGTTCTTACCCTCATTCTTCTTGGATCCGGAGCGGTATTTTCCCTGCTTAAAGGATTTGATTACGAAGAGGCGATAACCATGTTAATTATATTCTGCTCCCTTTTACCAGCTCACCGTTATTTTTACCGCAAGGCATCTCTTATCGGGCAGAGATTTACACCGGGGTGGACAGCCGCTATATCATCAGTTTTGATCTGTACTGCCTGGCTGGGATTTTTTTCATACAAACATATCGAATACTCTGATAACCTCTGGTGGCAATTTGCGATCACTGGAGACGCTCCTAGATTTCTAAGAGCTGCTGTCGGTACAACTTGTATGCTCTTGTTTTTTGCAGCAGCTAAACTGCTTCGTCCTGTTGCGCCGGAACCTTCTCTTGCAAGCAGTCTGGATATGGAAAAAGCAAGAGATATCGCAGCCACATCTCCAAACAGTCTGGCGAATCTAGCCCTTCTCGGCGACAAAGCTATCTTATTCAGCGAAAGCGGTAACTCATTTATTATGTATGGAGTCGAGGGCTCAAGTTGGATTGCTATGGGAGACCCAATCGGCCAGCAGGAAGAGATATCCGAACTGGCCTGGCGCTTTAGAGAACTGAGTGATCGTCACAACGGATTGACTGCTTTCTATGAGGTGGGAACTGAAAACATGCATATCTATGCAGACCTAGGACTTACGTTTGTCAAACTTGGTGAGGAAGGACGTGTTTTACTTGAAACTTTTTCGCTTGAAGGACGTGAACACAAGGATATGCGTTACATCCTCAATAAGCTCGACAAAGGGGGATGTTCTTTTGAAATAATTACTAAAGAAAATATTCCTGTAATACTCCCGGAGTTAAAGGAAATATCTGATGCATGGCTTGCAGCAAAAAACACAAGGGAGAAGAGATTTTCCCTCGGTTTTTTTAATGAAGAATATCTAAAACAATTTCCTGTTGCCATAGTTAAAAGAGAAGAAAAGATTATTGCTTTTGCCAATATATGGCCTGGCAATGGAAAAGATGAACTCTCAATCGACCTTATGCGCCACATATCCGATGCCCCAAACGGAATTATGGACTACCTGTTCATTAACCTGATATTGCAGAGCAAACATGAAGGATACAAATGGTTCAACCTGGGCATGGCTCCTCTTTCAGGGCTTGAAGACCATGCACTTGCCCCCCTCTGGAGCAAGCTCGGAGCGTTTGTATTCCGTCATGGTGAACATTTCTATAATTGTCAGGGTCTGCGTCATTATAAGGATAAATTCGGTCCTGAATGGAAACCTAAATATTTAGCCTGTCCCGGAGGTCTTTCATTGCCGCGTATCCTTGCCAACATCGCTTCTCTTATCTCCAGGGGCCTGACAGGAGTTTTTATAAAATAAAATAAGACAAGATAAAGAAAACATAAGATCCAAGTTATTTTGTGACAAGCCCGAAGTTCAGAGAACTGTTTTAACCCTTTGAACTTTTAAGCATCTTGTATGTCCAGACTTTAATAAAGTCGTTAACCACGGCCCATACGATAGCGTATCCCCAAACCAGCATGGCGTATTTCCATCCTATTGGAGCTACAAACCAACCGTATACTACAAATAGTGTTGCCAGTATTTTTGTTAAAAGAGCTGCCCAGAGCAGTAAAGGCGCAGGGTAAGGTTTCTGCCAGAAATGGCCTTCTGTCCGTGTAATAAATATTGTCAGATGTCCGGCTACCGCCAGTTTTAAAAATATAAAACTTTGAACAACCGGAGCTGAAAGATGCATATATTCTTCGGCAATATAAAAAATCCCAAAACTGGCGATAACCCCTAAAACCCCCAGAACCGTGGATATGTCCATAACTTCCTTCATGTCCCATTTCACGGGAACGTTATCTACTTTTGTTCTGTCATAAGCAATAGCCAGGATGGGCAGATCATTTAAGAACGCAAGAATGATAATCATAATAGCGGTGACCGGATAAAAGTTGAATATCACAATTGATGCCGCCATAAATAGAATTACCCTGATAGTCTCGGCGATCCGGTAGATGCTGTAACTCTTCATTCTTTCAAACGTTATCCTAGCCCCTTTTATGGCATCCACAATTACGGATAAACCCGGAGCCAATAACACAAGATCCGCAGCCGCTCTCGCCGCATCTGTTGCACCTGAAACCGCAATGCCGGCATCCGCCTTTTTTAGTGCTGGCGCGTCGTTAACACCATCGCCTGTCATTCCAACGATATGTCCGGCTTTCTGAAGCTTGTCAACAATAAAATATTTGTCCTCCGGAAACACCTGGGAAAAACCATCGGCATTCTCTATCACCTCTATAATTTCAGATTCGTGCATTTTTACATAATCTTTTGGCAATTCTATTTTTTCAAACTCTCTCTCCATATCTTTTACAATATCTTTTACAATTCCATCCGCGACCTTTTGTGAGTTCTCTTCCGACACATCCGGAGACAAGCGTTTATACACTGCCTTTGCAATGATCTTTCCCAGCAGGATAAGTTCTTTATTGTTGGCCCCCTTAAGATCTCTTGAATCTAAAATATTTTTACCAATCCCTAAAATATTCGAGATGTGCCTGGCAATGGCGATATTATCGCCTGTGAGCATCTTTACTTCCAGACCGAGTTTTTTCGCCTCCTCTATAGTTGCCTCTGAGTCTTCCCTGGGTGGATCAAAAAGCGGAAGCAGACCTATTAATTCAAATTTCTCCTCTCCCTCTTGTTTGATTGCAACACCCAGTGTTCTGAATCCCTTATTCGCAAAGCTTTCTACCTTTTGCTGAATTTCTTCTTCGTTTACCTGGTCTCCACAGAGGCCCAGTATTACCTGGGATGCCCCCTTTGTAACTGAAAAAGTTTTATCGCCCGACTTTACAATCGCTTCCGTTCTTTTGCTTACCGGATCAAAGGGTGTAAACTTTATCTGTTGATAAGCTGTTAAATCTTTTAGATGTCCTGTTTTTTCCATATATTCAAATATAGGGGTTTCTATCGGATCTTGATTCTCCTCCTTTGATGAAAGGGCCGCGTAGAGTATTAATTCTTCCTCTGTATGCCCATAAAAGGGAACAGGATCGGAAACCGTCATTCTGTTCTGAGTCAAGGTACCGGTCTTGTCAGAGCATAAAACATCTACTCCAGCAAGCTCTTCGATAGCAACCAGACGGCTTACAATAGCCTGTTTTTTTGCAAGAGACATAGCACCCACTGCCATTGTTACAGACAGCACCGCAGGCAATGCCACAGGGATTGCAGCAACGGTTAAGACAAGAGTAAACCGCAATATTTCGATCATGTTTTCATGTCTGAACATGGCGGTGATCAGGATAATCGCCGCCAGAAATACCGTGATCATAATAAGATAATTCCCTATCTGAATAACGGCTTTCTGAAAGTGACTGCTCTCTTCCCTCTGGGCCTTTGCAACAAGCGCCACGGTTTTACCAAAAAAAGTATTAAGCGCAGTGTTTGTAACTACTGCAAGCATCTCCCCCTGCTTTACTATAGAATTGGAATATGCTATATCCCCTGTTTTTTTACTGACAGGTAATGATTCTCCTGTCAGCGCTGATTGATCAGCCTGTATGAAATCCCCATCAATCAGCTTTACATCTGCTGGAATCAAATATCCTATTTTTATTTTAATGATATCTCCCGGAACTAACCCTCTGGCATCTCCTGACTGAAACTTTCCATCCCTTAGAATAAGTGCCTGTTTTGCCAACTTTTCTTTCAATACTTTCAAGGCATTTAAAGCTTTTGATTCCTGCCAGAAATCTATGAACGCATTAGTAAAAAGCAAAACCATTATTATTATAAAATCGTCCCATCTATGAACCATGGCCGAGAGCAGAGCCGCTATTTCTATCATTCCCGGTATAGGTCCCCAGAAACGCCTGAATACCCGGTGAAATGTAGACTCCTCTTTCTCTGGGATTTCGTTATAGCCGTATTTCTCTATCCTTTTTTCAGCCTCCTCTGATGTTAATCCTTTATCTTTGTATGTATGCAGAGTTGAGAGTGTCTCTTCAACCGACAGTTTTTCATAGTCTTCAGTTGTCCTGTTCATTAATTTGCCTCCGAAGTATGTATATATATAAGCATTATATTCCTGAACAGACACGAATACAATATTTATTAAAATGTTTATTAAAATGTTTTTGCAAAGATTTTGACAAAATTTTGCAAATAATTTGCATACAGACCCATTGAGTGTTATTCTGATGGAAAGGAATTTGAACAACCCAATACAGATAGACTTAATATTACTATTTTATCAATAAAATCAATATGTTGCATAAAATGAACAACAAACAATCCAACAGCAACATGACACTGCATGAAACCTTTATAAAATATTTTTCGCTTGAACTGGCCAAGACAACAACACAAAAAAACAAAGTTTATACAATACGCTACAACGTTTACTGCAAAGAATTTGCATACGAACCTACTGCATGCTATCCTGATGAAAAAGAATTTGATGAATACGACGAATACTCATTGCACTGCTTAATTACTCATAAGTCAACTAAAATTCCAGCAGCTTGTGTACGCTTGATACCTGCTTTTAATAATGGACATAACGTACAGCTACCTTTTGAAAAATATTGTGCTGAAAGTCTTGATATTGATTTTATTAACAAATTAAACCTGGACCGTAAAACAGAATGTGAAATTTCACGTTTAGCCGTAGATGGTATTTTCAGAAGACGCTCCCGTGAAGCCTTAAGTCGTTTTGGTGATATTAATATGGTATTTCACAAAGAAGAAGAACGAGCCTTTCCAATGATTGCCATAGCAAGTTTTTTTGCTGCAACAGTATTGACAGAATTATCAGGTAAAACCAATATGTTTGCTATGATGGAACCACCTCTTCCCAGATTATTAAAACGCTTCGGAATAGTCTTTAAAAAGGCAGGAAAGGAGATTGATTACCATGGTATTCGTGCGCCTTATTTTCTCACTACTCAGTCGGTATTAGATAATATGCGCCCAGAGTTATTAGAGCTGTATCACTGGATACACAAACAATACGGGGAATCCACATAATTAACCTAATTATACTGACTGCATAATGAAGCAAAATATAGACAAAACCCGATCATGTTTCCTTTTTTTGAGTCAACTGATATTTGCAGCAAACTTGCTGCTTGCCACCAATGCCATGGCTGAACAGGAAGAAGACGCCCTGCTATTGCAACTTTCGGGTGATGAACAATTGATCAGTATCGCCACCGGCACACCACGTCCGGTATCCAAGGCTCCGGCAGTGGCCAGTGTGATTACCGCCGATGATATCCGAGCCAGTGGAGCAAAAACCGTACTGGAAGCACTTGAACAAGTACCGGGCTTACATATTGGATTGTCAACTTTGCGTCGTATTAGTCCGGTATTTTCAATTCGCGGCATTTACACCGCCAATAGTCCTCAGACATTAATTCTGTTTAATGGACATGAAATACCCGATACATTCAATGGCAGCATTGCGTCCAACCTGTATTTACCCGTAGAGAACATTGCGCGTATTGAGATCATCCGCGGCCCTGGTTCAGCCGTTTACGGAGCCGATGCTTTTGCCGGAGTAATCAACATAATTACCAAAACAGACGCTGACATAAATGGTCTCCAAACCGGAGTCCAGGCAGGCTCGTTTAATACCTGGAACCTCTGGGGACAATACGGCGACGTATACAGCGGCTGGCATATCGCTGCCAGTGTTGAGTACGGCCATTCCAACGGCGATCGTGGCCGTATTATCGAGAGTGATTTTCAGACAATACTGGACAACAAATTTGGAACCAACGCTTCGCTGGCGCCAGGGCCGCTGGATACACGTTATGAAGCTCTGGTCAGCGGTCTGACTATCTCAAAAGACCACTGGCAACTTCAATTCAATAGTTGGAACCAGAAAGACACAGGTGTCGGCGCCGGCACAGTCAACGCGCTTAATCCAACAGGCTACATAGAAAATGATCAATACCTGGTTAACATTAATTATAAGGATGATAGTTGGAATCCTGACTGGTCTTTTAACGTTAATACCAGTTATCTATATGTCAATTTCAAAACTAATTATGTGCTTTTTCCACCAAATACAATGTTACCGATCGGTAGTGACGGCAATTTAGATTTTTCCAGCTCGACTAATACTGAGATGGTCAGATTTTCAGACGGGGTAATTGGCAAGCCAAGCGGTATTGCGGAAAGAACACAATTTGATTTAACCAGTATATATACCGGCATAAGATCGCATCGGTTGCGATTAAATGCCGGCATTAAATATGTTGAAATAAGAACACAGGAAAGCAAAAATTTTGGCCCAGGTGTAATAAATGATGACACTGCAAGACCAATTGATGATACGCTGACCAATGTGACAGGCACCCCATATATTTTTCACCCAGGAGCCAATCGCACAGTTATTTATGCCTCTGTTCAAGACGAATGGAGCTTCACACGTGACTGGTCACTTACAAGCGGTATTCGTTTTGATGATTATTCTGATGTCGGATCGAGTGTAAATCCGCGCTTGTCTCTGGTCTGGAATACGCGCTATGATCTGACCAGTAAGCTGTTATATGGACGTGCTTTCCGCGCCCCTACATTTGGTGAATTAGAGACTATTAACAATCCCGTCATAAGTGGAAACCCGAACCTCAACCCAGAGACAATCAATACGTTGGAACTAGCCTTTGATTACAAACCTGTTGACAAACTAAACATACTCTTTAACCTGTTTTATTACAGCATTAATGGTCTAATTGATTTCGTTGATGATGGCGCGCCCGGCGGTACAGCTACAGCTCAAAACAGCATTGACCAGAAGGCCAGCGGATTCGAGCTGGAAGCCCACTGGCAAGTCAGCAGACCGTTACGTTTGTTTGGTAGCGTGGCAGTACAAAATGCTGAAGATGCAAATACAGGAAAACCAGTTGCCAATGCCCCTGGCAAGCAGTTACATCTAGGCGGAAACTGGAGTATAAATCACCAGTGGTTCGGACAACTGGATGCGTTTCGTATTATGGATCGTCCCCGTGCGGTCGGGGACAGCAGGTCTGAGATTGATGATTACACATGGGTGAATCTGACCATTAACGGCAACGCTTTTTACATGGGGCTGGATGTCCAGCTTGCCGTACGCAATCTTCTTAACATAAATGCACGAGAACCAGGACCTACAGCTATTCCTAATGATTACCCATTGGAAGGACGTAGTTTTTATTTTGCTATTTCAAAAAAATTCTAAGCAAAAAGCTTACCGGACATCGGGCTGGTACTGCCTCTTGCTCACATGTCTTTTGCTGGTGGCTCAGACGGCCTTTGCCGTCCACACCAGCCAGATAGCTGTGCTTTATCCTGAATCCGGCAGCCGCGTCAATAAGTTGTATATGAGTATCATACTTGGAATGAAGGAGAAGGGGATTAAGATCCAGTCCCGTAAGTTGACTGCGGATACCTCTGCTGAAGATATCCAGAAGTGGCTGCATGATCAAGGTAGTAAGGCGGTTATCCTGCTCGGCAAACAGGGACAAAAGTTCAGCAAACAACTAAACGTAACTATTCCGGTGGTAACCGGGGCACACGTAGGAGTACAAGCAGATCGCTCGGCGGTCACGCTGGCAGCTGATCCACAACAGTTACTGAACCTGCTCAAACAACTACAACCCGGAATTCGACGTGTTTATGTTATCTATAACGAAGCAAACTCCGGCTGGTTGATTAAACAAGCGCGCCGTGCCGCCAAACATGCCGGCATCAAGCTGAATGCTATTGAAGTTGACTCTGTGCTGGCATCAGGGCAGGCTCTGAAACAGGTGATCAAGAAGGCAAAGGCACAGCGGGATGCTATCTGGTTACCACTGGATCCTATCTTACCAATGAAGCCGCTGTTGCCAGGACTGCTTAGAACAGCCTGGGAAAATAATCTAATCATATTTAGCGGCAACCCCTATCATGTTCAACAAGGCACATTGTTTGCACTCTACCCAAACTACACAGAACTAGGCAGACAACTGGTTGAACTAGTATTAAGCAAGATCAAACGAAACGGCCACACAAGGCATGAGCCCAGCCGTTATCTAAACAGCGCTATTAACACACGCACGGCTTCTCATCTGGGAATTCAGGTGGAAAGCCCCAAGATTGCTTCTTTTAATCTGGTCTTCCCGGCAAGATAATCATGACAGACAGCCAACTGAAGAAGATCAGTTTCAAACGTCTCGTGCTTGGCATCACAGCTATCACCTTTGCCGTTCTAACTTTATTAATAGCCTTTATAAGTTCCTTTATCGCATCCCGTGAGCTGGCAAACAAGTTTCATCAAGAAGGTGTACACCTAACCCGTAATCTGGCTGACAACAGTGTTGCGCCGTTGCTATACGACAGCCCGGCCAGCGCCGAAAATGTGCTTGACACCCTGGTGGATATCCAACAGGTCAGCGAAGTTAGTATCCTCACCAAATCCAAGAAACCCTTGTTAAGCCGTAAGGTAGACGGGCATATCAACTATGCATACCCGCATGTAACTCTCTCCGAACCCTTAAAGGTTAATGAAACCAAAGACGGTTGGTATTTTTCAGCACTGGTCACAACTCAAAAAACTAAAGAAAACAGCTCAAATGATTTGCTTGAATTGCTTGAGGAAGAAACTCCGCAAGAAATTCTTGGTTACGTGAACCTTGCCTTCAGCAAGGACACTATCCATACCAGCCGCCGGAATATTTTTATTAATAATTTTCTTGTCTCGACCGGGGCAGCTCTGGTACTGCTGTTTGCTATGTATCTGGTACTGCGAAACGTGACACGTCCACTGGAAAAACTATCGCAGTTGATGGAACAAGGGCAACACGGCAGATATCAGGAAAATACATATAGCAGTGGGCCAAAAGAAATATTCGAAATATCTCTGACTTTTAACAACATGATTAAGGCTATCAGAGAGCGCGAACAAAACCTGTCTCTGACGCTGGACAGTATCGGCGACGCTGTTATTGTTACCGACGCCAGTGGAGATCTCACCCGCATGAATCCAGTTGCGGAAGCCTTGACCGGGTACTCTGCCTCAGAGGTCGTAGGCCATCAGCTATCAGAAGCCTTTAAGATTGTAAACGCACAAACCCGGGCTACGGTGCCCAACCCGGTCGAAAAAGTGTTGAGTACTGGCAAAATAGTCGGCTTGGCCAACCACACACTACTTATCGGCAAAGATGGCAGTGAGTACCAGATTGCTGACAGCGCAGCCCCTATAAAAGATATCAACGGAGAGATTCTGGGAGCCATTCTGGTATTCCGGGATGTAACCCAGGCATACCAAACCGAAGAGGCTCTGCGTCGCTCACAAAAAATGGAGGCCATCGGTCGTCTCTCCGGCGGTATAGCCCATGACTTCAACAATCAACTGGGAGTGATTATCGGCTATCTGGATTTTTTAAGAAGCTATTCTATCAATGATGAAAAGCCACGACAGTGGGTGGAAACTGCCACCCGGGCTACCCTGCGTTGTATGGATCTAACCCGACAATTGCTGGCCTTTTCCCGCCGCCAGATTAGGGAGAAAATCGTGGTTAATCTCAATGCTACACTCAAAGAGCTGGAAACCATGACAGCACGTTCGCTTACTCCCGAGGTCGAAGTAAAGTATTTTTTGGACGATAACCTGTGGCAGACCGAGATCGATCCCGGCGAATTCCAGGACGCTATTTTAAACTTGGTAATTAACGCCCGCGACGCCATGCCCGATGGCGGTAAACTCATAATCGAGACTACCAATAAATACCTGGATGCGGAATTTGCCGCACTCAATCCTGGATTCAAAGCTGGAAACTATGTGCAGTTAGTACTAAGCGATACTGGGACAGGCATGAACAAGAAAACCTTGGAACATATTTTCGAACCATTTTTTACCACTAAGCCCGAAGGCAAAGGTACTGGACTCGGCATGGCGATGGTGTACGGCTTTGTTAAACGCTACGGCGGTTACATAAAGATTTACTCAGAGCCAGGTGTCGGAACTACAATGCGTCTGTATCTGCCACGTTCCACGGCTTGTAAATCCACATTCATTAGCAAGAGTAGCTATGAGAGCAAATTGCCTACTGGCAACGAAAGCATTCTGATCGTTGACGATGAAGTCGATATGCTGCAACTGGCCGACCACTACCTGAGTGAATTGGGTTACCACACCCGTACTGCCGAGAATGGTGTTCAGGCTCTGGCAATACTGGCAGGAGGCGAGAAGTTCGACCTGTTATTCAGCGACGTGGTGATGCCTGGCGGAATGAATGGTTATGAACTAGCACAACAGGCAATGCAGCAACGACCCAATCTTAAGGTACTTCTGACCTCTGGCTTTACATCAAAAACCATGGTAAACAATGGTCTGGATCTGTTTCCAGCCCATCTTCTTAACAAACCATATCGTAAAAACAATTTGGCACAGCGGGTCCGGCGAATACTTGATGAGAAGGTGGAGCGCATAAGCAATCTGACTGGCTGCACCATCCTGGTTATTGATGATGAAGAGGATGTGCGAGAATTGTTTAAACTACACCTGGAAAGGTTGAACTGCAAGATAATTTCTGCCAAGAATGGAGATGAAGCCATTTATTTCTACCGGCAATCTCTGGAAAACGGCAAAGCCATTGATATTATTATTATGGATCTCACCCTTCCTGGCATGGGTGGGAAAGAGATTGCACAAAAAATACGAGACATGGACCCGTATGCCAAAATAATCATCGCCAGTGGACATACAGAGGGACCAGAGATGACACATTTCAGGGAATACGGTTTCAGCGGAGCACTTGAAAAAAAATTCAACAGGGACAAAATGAAACAGGTGCTCGAGCAGGTGTTGTCATCATCAACTGATTATGAATAAATTATAAATAACTTACGAATAATCGATATAATGATTTAATGAACGTTTGTATTCTTATTTCTTAGCAAGTATGCTTTTTAAAATAGTTATAACATTAGCCCTGAAAGCATCAATATTATGATCAACCGAATGCGGATTTGTCATAATATTGCCAGCAATAATTAAGGTAGGAGTTTCCTCAACCTTGTATGACCTGGCCAAATTCAAGCCCTTCTGAACATCTGCTGCCTTTTCCCCTGCCCTGAGTTTGCTGCTAAAATCAGGTCCGAGCCCTATTTCACTGCCGATTCCCTCCAGGACGTTTAAATCCGCAAGATCTCTCTTTTGAATCATTTGTGCGTTAAAGAGAGCCTTCTTCATCTGTTCACCCTTGCCTGCCTCCTCTGCCAAAAGATAAGCTTCTCCTGGTTTGGACGACCCGTGCTCCCCCCAGTAAATAGGAATAACTTTCCATATTATTTTTTTGGGGAAATTCCCCTTTATCACAGGAATAGATTTCTCAAAATCGTAACAGGTGTGACAAGAAAAACTTAGAAATTCCAATACTTCAACAGTTTTGCCATCAAATTTAAACTTATCTCCTTCTACTACAGTATAACTTCCCTGTATGGCAGGAGATGTCGTCTCAGCAGCCTTACAGGAAAAAAGCAAGGGCAGCAAGGCGAATGACGTGAAAATCATAACTATTTTCTTATGGAACATTTTGTTTTATCCTCCGTACTTTGTATAAGTTCAGTGTTTAATTTTTTTAAGATAAGCTGGATAATTGAAATCAGGGTTACTGCTTGCTGTATGACATTTCAAACAGACAGACTCTGTAACAGGTTTCATGGGTCTGGAATAATCTGATAAGTGCTCTTTATTGAATCCATGACAGACTTCACATTGCACATTTGAAAGTCCCGGCGTTGTCTCAATACTTAAAAAGCCCCCTTCTTCCCCGAATCCAACAGTGTGACATTTCAAGCACTCAGGGTTCGCTGATTTACCAGCTTGTTCAAGACTCGAAAATGCTCTTGAATGGCGTGTCTTCTCCCAACTTTCAGCAAAAGGCTGATGACACTCCGCACACTTAGAGACACCAAGATACGTTGTTTCCGTCAAAGTCACTTTCGCCTTTTTTAATAGCCCAGCAACCTTAATATCATAATCATTCAGAACATTACGAACTTTTTTATCCTCTCTGATATCATTACCAAGAGACTGCCATCTGTGTTTAAAGTCACGAACCTTTCCGGCACTATCGGTTTGAACTGTTAAAACACCCAGTTTTTTCCCCTTTGGATAGCCGGATACAATGATTATACTATTTATTCTAATTGGGACATCAAGTATACCACCTGATGAACTAATTATAACATCCCATCCATTGATGTTCTTTGCCTCTGCAATTGAAAGGCTGGTAAGAAATATATTCAGCATACCCTTTTTATACCCACCGGGAACACTGCTTAAGTTCACCTTAAATACCCCACGCTCTATTACAAGCGATTGATTGTATGTGGGCAGATCAGAAACAACAGGAACGTTATATTCTTTCATAAGCGACTGTAAAAAATCTCCAGAAAACGCCTTTTCCTTACTTGAAAAAGCCACTGCATCATATTCCATAATGCTAAATGATTTCAGCATTGCCTCTACTTTCAACCTTCCCTGCGGCGTATTCTTATCTGAAAAATTGCCTGAGTCTAACAGTATGTAAGGAGCCAGTTCATTTTTATGTTCCTCCAGATACCCTGAAATCCTTGACACCCCGCCAAAGTCTGTTTTTGAAGAACAGCCACAGGGCTCAAGTTCTCCATCCATATCTCCGGTATAAATAATATTTATTTTTATCTCTTGACCATACGTTACAGCAGATAATAGAAATACCATAAATAACTGAAACAGGGTATGTGGAACTACAACTATAAGCTTCATCATTTTTTCATTTCTTCCAAAAGTGAGGAACAAACAGTATTATCACAGTGTATATCTCCAGGCGGCCTATAAGCATGCATAACATCAGAAGCCATTTGCCCACAATCGGGATACTGGCGTAGTTTTCGGCAGGTCCTGCCTGCCCCAGGGCAGGCCCTACGTTAGACATGGCCGATATAACAGTAGTTACAGAGGTTACCAAGTCTACCCCTGAGGCCGTCATCCCCAAAACAGCAATAAACGACACAAATATAAATAGAAAGAGAAAACCCCATATTCCACCAAGTACTTCCTTTGGAATGCTCTTACCGTCCAGCTTCACCTGGGTGAAGGCATGAGGGTGAATCAATTGATATATCTCCCGGTAAGACTGTTTGAGCATAACCAGTATGCGGACCTGCTTCATGCCGCCTCCGGTTGAACCTATCATACCACCGAAAAACATGAGAAACATCAGTAACGCCTGTGGAAACGCCCCCCAAAGCTCCCAGTCTGCGGTGGCATATCCGGTTGTAGTCATAACAGAAACAACCTGAAAGAATGCGTACCTCGTTGAGCCCAAAACCGAACTGTAATTCGCCCCCACAACACCTACCACTATAAGAAGCGCAGCGGCAAGGGTAACGGAAAAGTAGAACCTGAATTCAACAGAGTGATAGAAACGAGAAAAATCTTTTCTCAATACATAGAAATACAACGAAAAATTTACACCGCCAAGAAACATAAAGACTGTCACTAAAGAATCGATAAGCGGGTTTTCGAATTGAGCGATACTCCTGTTTTTGGTCGAGAAACCTCCGGTGGAAAGAGTGGTAAAAGCATGACAGAAGGCATCGTAGAGATTCATGCCCGCCGCAAAGTAGGAAAGAGCTGCCGCCAGTGTTAGGAGGGCGTATATCAACCAGAGCGCCTTTGCCGTATCCACAATTCGGGGCTTAAGGCGCTCTACTGTGATTTCCGGCACCTCAGCCTTGAACATCTGCATCCCACCCGAGCCGAGCATCGGAAGAATAGCCAGTGAGAAAACGATAATCCCCATTCCACCCATCCACTGTGTAAGGCTTCTCCATAGCAGAAGACCCCGTGGAAGAGCCTCTATATCGGAAAGAACAGATGCTCCTGTTGTGGTAAAACCGGATATAGACTCAAAATAGGCATCGGTAAAACCAGGGAAAAATCCGGATAAATAATAACCGAGGCTTCCGAAAAAGGCTATGGTGATCCAACTGAGGGTTACAACAATAAATCCGTCCCGGTGTTTAAATTCCGCACTACCGCTTTGTTTCTTTGTAAAAAGAAACATCAGCAGGCCCGCAAAGACTGATGCCAAAAACATAATCAGCAGAGACGCAAAATCACTTCCGCCGTCAAACCATGATATTAAAACAGGTGGAATCATAAATACAGAAGCGATAAGCAAAACAGCGCCTGTCAGGTTCAGAACAAGCAAGATATTCACGTCAGGAATTTTCCCAGTGAGCGGATGGCAGAAGTCGTGCCGAAAAAGATTAAACGATCACCCTCCTCAATAACATCCTGGCCAGTGGGTATGCTGGTGGCTCCATTACGTATGATAGCTCCAATCAGGGAATGCCTGGGCAGCTTTGCTTTAGCAAGAGTTTTGTGGCAGAGAGAAGACGACGAGTTGATCGCAGCCTCGATGATCTCAGCCTTGTTGTCGGCAATGGCAGTAAGCGACTTGATGTCACCATGGCGAGTGTACCTGAGAATCGTGCTTGCGGTAATCAGTCTTGGAGAAAGTACAGAGTCTATCCCCAGACTACTTACAAGATCCACATAGTCTGTTCTGTTAACCAGGGTGATAACCTTTTTGACTCCAAGTTTTTTTGCAAGAAGCGATGACATTATGTTTAATTCTTCATTATTGGAGAGGGCCAGAAAAACGTCCATATCAGCTATGTTTTCTTCCACCAGTAAATTCTGGTCAGATCCGTCACCGTTTAAAATTATGGTGGAGGAAAGCTGGTTGGTTAAAAATCTGCACCGTTCTTCGCCACGGTCAATTATTTTTATGGTTCGCCCCGGTTGAGCCTCCATTTTCTTAGCCACGGAAAACCCGATACGCCCTCCTCCTACAATCATGATGTTTTTTGCAGGCCGGTGGTCAGCCCCCAAAATACTCAAAGTATCGGTCAGATCCTCTTTGCGCACCGGAACATAAACGATATCGTTCTCCCTGATAATCGTATCACCTGTAGGAATGATCACATCCGGGATACGAAGGACAGCCCCTATTAAAAAAGGTTTTGATAGGGTTTTCCTGATCTTTTTCAACGATTTATCTTTTAGCGGCGAGTTCGAATATACGCGAAATCCTATAACCTTGATCAACCCATTTTCAAAATCCTCAACCTCTGCGGCAGATGGAATTTCTATCAGTCGCACCACCACATCGGCCACCTCAAGCTCCGGACTAATAGCCGGATTGATATCCAGGTTGTCACTGTTGAGAATAACTGTGTTTTTAAGGTATTCTTGATTTCGGAGTCTCGCGATCTTTCTGGGAATATTGAAGATAGCCTTTCCTACCATACAGGCAATCATGTTTGTTTCATCACTATTGGTGACTGCAATCATCATATCCGCCTTGTCAGCCCCTGCCTCCTTCAGCAACGCCGGTGAACCACCCTCGCCTGCCAACACAGCCACATCCAGCTCATCGGTGATCCGGCGCAATTTGTTTTTGTCCTGGTCGATCACAACAACGTCCGCTGCTTCTCCAGACAGAAATTTGGCAATATGAAATCCTACTTCTCCTGCTCCAATTATTATGATATGCATAGAACACAATATAGCATATCCAGGGCTTGCGCAAAAAGACTTTCATATTCCCACATTCATCTTTTGGCAGCCTTCAACCTGACCTCACAAGCAAAAAATACCTAAATTAAGTTACATTAACTAATATGTTGTTTACGAAGATGAATATTCCGGATGAGGTTCTTAAAGGAATTGAAGCCGCCGGATTTACCGAATGTACCCCTGTTCAAGACGCAACACTTCCCAGTGCCCTTAAAGGCGAAGACGTCGCAGCACAGGCTCAAACAGGCACAGGCAAGACAGCTGCCTTCCTGATAGCCGTATTCTCTAGAATGCTCCAAAAGCGCAAGCCTGTTCTAACCGGGGCACAAGCAGAAGGAGAGCCTGCAACAGAAACTAAGTCCAAGTCCAAACACAAGCAACCACCTTCCCCACAAGTTCTGATTATTGCGCCAACGCGTGAGTTGGTTGCGCAAATACACGCCGAGGCTCTTATTCTGGGGAAATTTACCGGCTTTCGAATGCTTGCGATATATGGAGGCATAGATTACCTGAAACAGCGTGATGACCTGGCTGGAGATGTGGATGTGGTTGTCGGTACTCCAGGCCGTCTGATCGACTACCTGAAACAAAAGGTTTACAGTCTAAAACAAACGGAGTTTCTCATAATAGATGAGGCAGACCGTATGTTCGATATGGGTTTCATAAGCGACCTCAGGTTTATTCTTCGAAGAATGCAACCTTTCCAAAAGCGTCAATCCATGCTCTTTTCAGCCACTCTGTCTCACCGTGTAATGGAACTCTGCTATGAACATATGAACCTATCGGATAAAATTTCGCTTACACCCGAAAAAATTACGGTCGAAAAGGTCACTCAGGAACTTTATCATGTAGGAAAGTCCGAAAAGATAGGTCTGCTTCTTGGAGTTTTAAGAGATGAAAACATGGGACGCAGCCTTATTTTTGTCAACACTAAAACTATGGCTGAACAAATAGTGGACCTGTTGAATGCCAACAATTACAAAGCTGCCGCTATAACCGGTGATATTGCGCAAAAAACACGCCAGAAAATTATCTCAAATTTTAAAGCAGGGTCACTTCCTATACTGGTAGCCACTGATGTGGCAAGCAGAGGATTGCATATTGATGGAGTAACACACGTAATAAATTACGATCTACCCCAAGACAGCGAAGATTACGTCCACCGTATAGGAAGAACGGCCAGGGCCGGTGCTGACGGAAAGGCCATAAGCTTGGCTTGCGAACAGTATGTTTACTCACTTGAGTCAATAGAGGACTATATAAATCAAAAGATACCGACAAAACCGGTAGAAGACCATTTAATAGTCAAACACTACAAAAAGCCGCCGAGGCGTCGCCGTAAAGAAGTATCCCCTAAATACTCAAAGTCAACCAGCAAACAAAGTCATGGAAGTCGTAAACCGGAGATTGAACAAAAACACTCCGGTCCGCCCGGGCGTAAAACAAAGTCGGGTAAGCCTGGACAGCGCCGAAAACCCTCCCCCCGCAGATAAACTTCGAGGGAGAAGAATTCATCACCCTTGACCTTCTCTAAATAGAATGCTAAAGTGCTATTATATATGGTGCTTTTTGTTAAACTCTAACGTCTGATTTGGCAACATGAAATTGCCAGAAAATAATTTCCACTGTTTGCGCTGATATTTGGGTGCAATTGTGAAGCTATTTTTGAACGACTCCAAAAACTTAAGGGGGCAGTGAATCTGATGACAATCCTGGTAGTTGACGACGATAAACGCATTCAGCTTTTGTATCAGACCGAGTTGGAGGAGGAAGGCTACGATGTCCATATTGCCAGTTCCGGCATTGAGGCACTGGAAAAGCTCGACACGATCAAACCAGACCTGGTAACACTTGATGTTCTGATGCCGGATATGGATGGCATACAGGTTCTACGAAAGATGAAGGAGAAAAACCCGCAACTCCCCATAATCATGTCCACTGCCTACGACTATCACGATGATTTCGCAATATGGGCATCTGAAGACTACGTGGTGAAATCTTCCGACCTGACTGAATTAAAAGGTACAATTCGTAAATTGATAGGTCCTCCCTAATCCTGACGTAGCCCTTAATTCTGGTTCTTTGCCTACTTTTTTCAAAAAGATTTTTTGTCCAGGTGTTTTATAAACTAGCTACTAAATGTTTACATCTTTATTAACCCTCCTTTACTAAATACATCATTAGAGTATCTTCCCTAATCCCTCTTCATCCTTAAATATATCCACTTAACAACTACGCCATTTCTTCTGTTTTTCTCGCAATTTTTCTTGTAATTTTTCTTATAGTTTGACTAGTAGAAGCTTTATCTGTTATATTGCTATTTAACTTTTATATTGTTATTTAATTTCCTAAACAGGAGCGGATTAATGAAGAAGGCAACAACCGCAAAGAAAAGTCTGACCAAACGAGAAGAATTAATACAACGTATTCGCAAACAGTTGATTGAACAGAAGACCAAACTGGTTGCTGAGGCCGAGGCAACTCGAGGTGAACTTCCTGATGAAGAAAACCATCCAGATCCAGGGGATCAGGCTTCCGCTGAAAGCGATAGAAACTTTATGCTGCGTCTCAGAAACAGAGAGTACAAGTTAATCAGGAAAATAGACGAGACTATAGCAATCATCGACAATGGCGAATACGGAATTTGTGAAGACTGCGGGGAAGAGATTGACGCCCGCCGCCTTGAAGCACGTCCGGTTGCAACCTTCTGCATAGAGTGCAAAACACGACAGGAAGAAAACGAAAAGCTTGGATAGTTTACTAAGGGACAAGCCCTAATGCAGGAGGTCAGAAGCCATGGCTTCTGACCTCCTGCGAATTATCAATGTTCCTGTTTTTGTACTCTCACCGCTAAGCAGATGGTAAAACAGCACGAACACTGAGTTACACCTCACCTTCCTACAACCTAATCTTAATCTGTTTAATCTTTGCTCTATCCTCCATTGCCTATCAGCTCATACAACTTATAGGGCAGCATGCAAACCAGGTATCCTCTAATATTATTATCCAGTCATTTCAAACTGCCTGAGATGAGCCAAATAACACACTATTTGGGGTAAATAACACAAAACACTTTCTCTTTTTTTATCCAGCCACAATTATTAAGTTCCAGACAACTAGTTGATTCTTTTAGTTTTTTTCTTGTTTATATATTATTTTTAAATCGTTTTGCTGTACATGGTATAAGCATTGCGTATAGATAAATAAACGAGAACAATGGCCTCGATCCTGAACATAGCACTTTGCTCAGATCGACTTTTCCGGCAAATGACAACTGGTTTTTTAGACATAAACTTATGCAGACACTAAACATAAGACCCCGGTTTTCTGTTCTCATGGCGAGTCACAACCAGGAAAAGTATATTGCAGAGGCTATAGCGTCTGTCGTTAATCAAACTTTCAGCCAATGGGAGCTGGTGATAGTTGATGACTGCTCTACAGACTATTCTCTGAAGGTCATTGAGCCATACCTGAATGATCGCAGAATCAGGTTACTCAAAAACGATAAAAATATTGGTTACATCGGGACATTAAAAAAACTGATCAAGGAATCCAGGGCCGGTATTCTCGGCATTCTTGACAGCGACGATGCTCTGGAGGCAACTGCACTCGAAAAAATGTATGAAGCCCATGTCAGACATCCTGACTGTGGTTTCATTTACTCAAACTTCACCTACTGCGACAATAAGTTAAAACCGGTCGAACTGGGGTTCTGTGAAGCCATACCTCAAGTTCCTGAAAGAACGGTTTTACGTTACGACATAGTCGGTCCTTTCAGAACGTTTAAAAAGAAAAAATATTTTGAAACTCCCGGCTACGACGAGGAGATACTTTACGCTGAGGACAAAGATCTGGTTTTGAAACTGGAGGAAGTCACAGATCTTTTTTTCGTGGATGAGTTTCTTTACCTCTACAGAGTTCTGCCGGGTTCACAATCTCACGATCCGGCTAAAAAAGGAACAATGAAATCCTCGTTTTGCCTGGCAAAGTACAAGGCATATCTCAGAAGACTGGATACTGATATTCCAAGTTTGACTAATAAAGAGATGTCCAATCTACTTTTTAATTCTGTTCATCATTGTATAAAGTCCCGAAACTGGAAAAGAACATTTTTTTTTATATATGAAGCGATAAAGCTGGTCCCCTTTAATCTCAAGGGCTATTTAGATCTTTTCCTTAGGGGAATAAATTTTTTGCAAAGGAGATTATTCAAAGACATTATCCAAAAAGATTGTGCGATGTTAAAAAGGAGGGAATAGACATGGGTGAAAAAATAGAGAATCCCACAGTAAGTGTAATTATTCCGACATATAATAGAAAACATCTGTTGGGCAGGGCACTTAAAAGTATATTAAACCAAACCTATAAGGATTTTGAAGTGATAGTTGTTGATGATGGTTCTACTGATAACACCGAAGATGTTATCAGGAAGTTTAGTGCTCTGAAAATTAACTATATTAAACATAATGACAATAAAGGGGAAGGAGCGGCAAGAAATACGGGAGTAAAGGCTGCAAGAGGTGACTATGTTGCATTCCTTGACAGTGATGACGAGTATCTGCCTGAAAAACTGGAGAAAGAGATGGCAGTTTTTAAGAGTGAGTCGCCACGCCTTGGAGTGGTCTATTCAGACATGTGTGAAATTGAAAGAAATGGAGAGAAATGCCTATGGAGAAGTCCTACCTTTATGCCTAAGGACGGAATATCTTACAGGAGAGCCTTAGAGTACCAGATTTATGGTATCGGAATTGGCTCGTCAGTTGTGAGAAGAGTCTGCTTTGATAAGGTCGGGTTCTTTGATGAAGGGCTTTCTTACTATGTAGATCTGGACTTCTTTATTCGTTTAAGCAAGGAATACTTCTTCTATCACATAAAAGAACCCCTTATGAACTATCACGTAACCGATGACAGCTTTCGCTGGGTAACATCCGCCCATATAAAATCAGCAGAGTTAATTCTGGATAAATATAGTGACGACATTAAACAGAACAGAAAAACCCACTCATTACATTACTGGAGAATGGGCAGATTCTTATGTATGCACAATGATGCAAAAAAATCGAGACCTTATCTGATAAAAGCAATTCTCGCCGATCCACTTAATTACAAGGCAATAGGATTCTTGATTTTGTCATTCTTGGGTAATCGTATATTTTCTGTTATTAAAAAGAAAAGAAAAAAACCTAAAAAAAATTTTCAACTAAAAATAGGCATGGTAAAATCTATGGCTATTTTTTAGAAGCAAAGATATCATCAATACACCTAAAATAAGAGCGTTATATGTATAGCTTTGACTTTACAGGTTGTCTGCACAATGAT
>VAPH01043940.1_pt1 | contig 32321 bp, 25 predicted proteins | sample 3393861 | NCBI WGS metagenome assembly VAPH01 (sample SAMN08290439, study PRJNA428436) | hydrothermal vent metagenome | isolation source: Deep-sea hydrothermal vent chimney | place: Atlantic Ocean: South-mid Altantic Ridge | reverse complement strand
TGCAGACGAAACTCGTAGCAGCGGTTGCGACTGTTGGTTCGGGCGGATCACTCGGGTCTGAGGGCCCATCGGTGCAGGTAGGTTCCGCCATCGGATCATCGTTGGCGCGGTACACCAACTTTGGTGAGGACCGCATACGGAGCCTGGTTGCTGCGGGTGCAGGTGCGGGGATCGGTGCATCGTTCAACGCTCCTATTGCAGGGATGCTGTTTGCCATGGAGGTCGTCCTCGGCAACTTCGCGATCAGACACATCAACGCTGTTGTCATCGCCGCGGTCTCGGCCGCAGTCACGGCTAAGACGCTGGTCGGCGATGACAAACTTCTCTCAGCGCCGGCGCACGAACTCCAGAACGCACCGGAGCTGCTCCTCTACCTCCTGCTCGGCCTGCTTGCCGGTTCGCTCGGTGTGCTGTTCGTCAGAATGCTGAAAATGGCGCACACCATTCAAGTGCCGAAACGGTTCCCCCAAATCGTGCGGCCACTTGTCGCAGGGTTGATCCTGGCCGGCGTCAGCGCCGTCCGGCCCGAGGTCCTCGGGATTGGTCGGAGCGTTGTGGAATCGATGGTGAGCCTTGATTCCACTGTGGGGTTGGTGTGGACGACGCTCCTCTTCCTGGCGGTCCTCAAGTTGGCAATGGCGGCAGTCACCGAAGGCGGATACGGCGCCGGGGGCGTGTTCATGCCGAGCTTGTTTGCGGGAGCAGCACTCGGGGCGGCCTTTGCCACTGTCGTCGCAATCGTGTGGCCGCTGGCAGCCCTGTCCCCCGGAGCGTTCGCCGTTGTCGGAATGGCGGCAACATTCGCCGCGGTTGCACGCGCACCCCTGACCGCGATCATCATCGTGTTCGAGATCACCGGAGACTACGGCCTCGTGGTTCCGCTGATGCTCGCAACCACGGTCGCAATGGTGATCGCGGATTACTACAGTCCGGACAGCGCGTACACGATGCCTCTTACGCTCAAGGGCATCCACCTCCAGAAACCGGAAGATATCGACCTCCTCGACACTGTCACCGTCGGTGACGTCATGAGCCAACCGGGGACATTGTCACCAACCATGACTGCAAAAGCAGCACTCGACTGCATCACCGAGGGGCGCCACCACGGTCTTCCCGTCGTCGACGACGGCAAGCTCGTTGGCATCCTCACACTGACCGACATAGCGAACCGAAACGAAGAGCTCGACAGTGTTCTGGTGCAGGACCTCATGACCGCCAAGCCCATCACGGTGGTGCCGAGCATGCCGGTATCGGCGGCTCTGGCAAGAATGGCCGCACTGAACTACGGACGGCTGCCGGTTGTCTCTGACGAAGACCGCACGACGTACGTCGGTATGTTCAGGCGCGAAAGTGTTGTGCGGGCGTATCACCAAGCCTTGTCGGGCAGCACCGGTCGGCATATGTACCGGGATCGTATTAAACAGAGAACTCAGCCCGGCGCAGCGTTCTACGAAATTCCGATTCCTCGCAACAGCTCGGCCGCAGCACAGAGTGTGCGCGACATTCGCTGGCCGGATGCAGCAACTCTCGTCTCGATTAGACGCGGCTCGGCGGTGATCATCCCTCACGGTGACACAACGCTGCGCGCAGGAGACGTGGTCACCGCATTCGGCACGGGAGATTCTCGCGAGGAGCTCGCCTGGATCTTCGGCCAGTCCGAGGAAGATACCGAAGACGCATGAGCTTCGGTTGCCGATATTCACCCTGGCTGTCACACTGACCACATGGAACAACTGCGGTGGCCAAAGCTCGTGACCGGCTTTCCCCGACGCCCGCCGAGGTCCCACCCGTGAGCTCGACTGCTTCGATCCGGCTCGATGCGGTCCTTGTCACGGTCACCGAAGAGCATCCTCGGATTCTGACAGTACAGACCGACCGCCACCTGGACGGAGTCCCATCCGGCCCTCTCGATGCCGACCGGGACAAGACCCTGGAACTGGGACTGCGGCGCTGGATCCGCCAGCAGGCCGGAATCGATGTCGGGTACATCGAGCAGCTCTACACATTCGGAGACCAGGACCGCGGGATCGAGCAGACGCCACATCAGGAGCGAGTCGTCTCCGTTGCGTACCTCGGTCTCGGCGCCGAGGACAGCCCATCCATGGAAGCAAAGTGGAAGGACGTGTACACCCTCTTCCCCTGGGAAGACCACCGCGAACACCGGCCACCTCTACTCGACAAGGATCTTCTTCCCCGCCTGTTCGCACACCTCGACGACGCGACGTGGTCCGACCGGGTCCACATTGCATTTGCAGCCGGTTCAATGCAGTGGGATCCGGTGCGTGTGTTGGACCGATACGAACTTCTCTACCAGGCGGGCCTCGTTGCAGAGGCGTTCCACGACCAGGGAAAAACGCCGCCCGCGACACTCCGGACCGGCCCGGCACTGGCGTACGATCATCGCCGGATCGTGGCGACTGCAATCGGTAGGCTGCGCGGCAAGCTGACCTACCGACCGGTCATCTTCGAGCTCCTCCCCGAATCGTTCACGCTACTCACGCTCCAACGCACCGTCGAAGCGCTCCACGGAACCCGACTCCACAAACAGAATTTTCGTCGTGTCATCGAGCGCGGCGGCCTCGTTGAGGGAACCGGCGAACGGACCGCAACCGGGGGTCGACCGGCCGAGCTCTTCCGCTTTCGTCAGGACGTTCTCCGAGAACGGCCCCGTCCCGGTGTGGTGTTTCCCAAGCCCTGAGCGGCCCGGAAGACCCACCGGTCCGCTTCTCACCCCGCTCGATCTGGACACCGGTCACGATTCGATCTATAATGCTCACATTGAGCATAAGGAGGAACTGTGAGCGTCTCACCGGCAATACAACGTGTCCCGATCCGAAAGCGCCTCGTCGGCATCGTGCCGGACGCCGAGCGATTCGTCGCCGAGGCGATCATCGAGGACATCGAACAACTTAAACAAGAGCGCAACGCGGTTGTCCTCGCTCACAACTACATGACCGCGGACATCTTCCACGGGGTCGCAGATCTTCGTGGAGACAGCCTGGCGCTTGCCCACATGGCCGCCGACACCGAGGCCGATGTCATCGTCCTTGCGGGGGTCCACTTTATGGCTGAGACGGCCAAGATCGTCAACCCCGACAAAACCGTGCTTATCCCGGATCCCGGCGCCGGATGTTCGCTCGCAGACTCCATAACCGCTGCAGATGTCCTGATGCTCAAGAAACGCTACCCGGGTGTCCCGGTCGTAACATACGTCAACACCTCCGCCGACGTGAAAGCCGAGTCGGACATCTGCTGCACCTCCGGGAACGCCCTCGCTGTGGTGGAGTCGCTCGACTCCCACCGCGTCATTTTCCTCCCCGATCGATACCTCGGAGCCTGGGTTGCGTCACAAAGCGCGAAAGATGTCATCCTTTGGGACGGCTCCTGCACGGTGCACGAGCGTTTCACAGCCGACGAACTGCGCATGTACCGAAGAATGCACCAGGGGATCAGTGTCATTGCGCATCCCGAGTGCCCACCGGATGTCCTGGAAGAGGCGGACTATGTCGGCTCGACCGCCGGCATGATCGAATGGGTGCGGATCGAAGCACCGCCGAAGGTCGTCATGGTCACTGAATGCTCGATGGCGGCCAACCTCGCCGCCGAAGTGCCGGGCACCGAGTTCGTCCAACCGTGCAACCTCTGCCCGTATATGAAGATGATCACACTTGAGAACATCCGCCACGCCCTCCGGACCCTGACAACCGAAGTAGTGGTTGACCCTGAGACGTCACGACGAGCGCGCCGGGCGGTGGAACGGATGCTGGCGGTGCCGCACACATGAGTCACTTCAATGTCGTCGAAACCACCGGCCCCCTCATCATCGGCTCAGGCGTTGCGGGCCTCTCGACTGCTCTTTCGCTCGGTGAATGCACCGTCGTGACCAAGACCGGACTGGGGGCGGGGTCATCGATTTGGGCTCAGGGGGGTATCGCGGCCGCGGTTGGGAAAGGGGACAGCCCGCGCCGGCACGCCGCGGACACTATCGCTGTCTCCGGAGGCATCGCCGATACCACGATCGCCACGGCAGTCACAGCGCAGGCACCGGACCGCATCCAGTGGTTGCGTGATCTAGGCGCCCGGTTTGATACCACCGACGGCGAACTCGCCCTCGGCCGTGAAGCCGGCCACGGTAGGTCGCGAATCGTGCATGCTCACGGTGATGCGACCGGCAAGGAGATAATGCGGACGCTGAGCAACGCGATCCGGGCTCAACCCGATATTGATGTCGTTGAGGGGTTCCTCGCCGTCGACCTTGCTATCGCCGACGGTTCAGTTGTCGGTGTGTTCGGTATTCAAAGCAGCGGTGCGAGGACGCTGCTCCTGGCCCCGGCAACGGTCCTGGCAACCGGTGGCATCGGACAGGTTTTTGCACACACCACGAATCCTGCTGAGGCGACAGCCGACGGCCTGGCTATGGCTGCACGGGCCGGAGCCCGGCTCGCCGACCTCGAGTTCGTCCAATTCCACCCGACCGCATTGGATGTCGGGCTCGACCCGATGCCCCTTCTCACCGAAGCACTACGCGGGGCTGGAGCGTATCTTCTTGACGATGCCGGGGACCGATTCATGGTCAAAGAGCATCCCGCAGGCGAGCTCGCCCCCCGCGACATCGTGGCCCGTGCGATATGGGCACGCCAAGTTACCGGACACCGTATCACCATGGATGCTCGCCACATCGAGGACATTTCGTACCGGTTCCCGACTGTCTACGGATTCGCGACATCGGCCGGGATCGACCCCGCCACGACGCCGATGCCCGTCTCCCCCGCAGCCCACTATCACATGGGTGGTGTCGCGACCGATTCCCTCGGACGCACATCACTACAAGGGTTGTGGGCAACCGGAGAGGTGGCCTGCACCGGGCTGCACGGGGCGAATCGGCTTGCATCGAACTCCCTTCTCGAAGGTCTCGCAACCGCACATGCCGTCGCCCGCGATATCCGCGCGAGCGAACCGAAACCACCGCACATTGCGGCGGTGGAGATCCCGCCGGACGCCCTCCACCTTGAGAGACGAGACGATGTCGATGTCAGGTCTCGAATCCGCGACCTCATGTCGAGCTGTGTCGGGGTCACACGCCACCAGCCCGACATGGAACGCGCCCGCGAGCGGCTCAATGTATTGGCAACGAGCTCGATAATCGTCTTCAACCTACTCACCGCTGCACGGCTAATCACCGCCGCCGCACTGGCGCGCACCGAGAGCCGCGGATCCCACTACCGCACCGACTACCCCGACCCCGACCCACGCCAGGCACAGCGTTCAATCGTTGACCCGGAACCCGTTCAACACACGGTTATCCGTCCGCTGGTACCCCTCTCGTGACAGGTTTACAGCACTTCCCGATCCACCTCGCCGACGATCTCGCGCTGCGGTGTATCACCGAGGATCTAGGCAGTGCCGGTGACATCACAGCTCAGGCCACCCTCGATGAGAATCTTCGCTCCGAGGCGGTGATTGTTGCGCGTCAGTCCGGATGCGTGGCGGGGCTGGCAGTGGCGATGCGGGTATTCAAGGTCCTCGAGGCAGACGTCGCCATTACGATCCACGTCCCCGATGGAACCATCGTGGACGAGGGTTCACTGCTTGCAACCCTGACCGGATCGGCGTGCGATATCGTCACCGGTGAACGCTCGGCGTTGAATATCCTTGGACACGCCGGCGGTATAGCTACCGCAACACACGAGATGGTGTCCCTCGTCGCCGACCTCCCCGTCGTGCTTGTCGATACTCGCAAGACGACTCCCGGCCTGCGGGCGCTCGACAAATACGCTGTCAGGGTCGGTGGTGGGCACAACCACAGATCGTCTCTCGACGGTGCAGTCATGATCAAGGACAACCACATCACGGCAAGCGGATCGATCACCGCCGCCGTGGGGGCGGCGCAGTCATCGGTCGGTCACACAACCAAGATCGAAGTCGAGATCGATCGACTTGACCAACTAGCCGAAGCTCTCTCCTCAGGCGCCGACATCATCATGCTCGACAACATGTCAACTTCGGAGATGACATCTGCGGTGAACCAATGCGCAGGGTCCGTGATCCTTGAGGCATCGGGCGGGATCACCCGCGAAAACATTAGAGCAGTCGCACAAACCGGTGTCGACATCATCTCGATGGGGTGGCTCACCCATTCCGCACCGGCCATGGACGTTGCTCTTGATTTCACAACAGGTCTCGCCAACTAACGCAAAGCGCGATACATTGACTCGACCATCCACGAAGAAGGTACAGATTGGTTGTCCCAGTCATTCTCTCCGGTGGCGCCGGAACGCGCTTGTGGCCGGTGTCGCGAGCCGAACAACCCAAACAACTCCTCCCCATGGTGGAGACACGTTCCATGTTGCGCGCGACGATTGACAGAGTTGCAGCACTACCGGACGCCAAGGACCCGATCGTGGTGTGCTCGGCCGACCACCGCCACATCGTCGCGACCGAACTGGCCGACGCGGGACTAACTCCGCGCCTCATTCTCGAACCATTCGGACGCAACACCGCACCCGCAGTCGCCTTTGCGGCACTGGCCTCGGACCCGCGCGACGTCCTTCTCGTCGTTCCGGCCGACCACCTCATTCCCGACGAAGCCGCATTCGCGCTCGCGGCCACCGAGGCGATCGCTCTCGCGGTCCGTGGTCTGCTCGTCACATTCGGTGTGATTCCTACCCACCCGGAGACCGGGTACGGGTATATCCGCACCGGCGATCCCCTCACCGGCACGGCGTCGAAACTGGCAAGATTCGTCGAGAAACCGGATCTTGAAACCGCATTGGACTACGTAGCGTCAGGGGACTTCCTGTGGAACAGCGGCATGTTTGCACTGGGTGCAGCTGCGTACCTCGAAGAACTCTCCAGACATGCCCCGGAGATAACAACAGCCGTGGCGGACACCTGGGAAAAGTCCAGCCGTCATACCGATGGGACGGTCGTACTCGATCCGCATGCGTTCGAACCCTGCCCATCCGACTCGATCGACTACGCCGTTATGGAACACACCGAATCAGGTGCGGTGGTGCCACTCGATGCCGGATGGAGCGATGTTGGAAGCTGGGCTGCCGTGTGGGACGTTGCGCCGAAAGACGACAACGGAACCGCCATAGTCGGCGAAGTCCACGTCTCCGATGTTCTGAACTCCTACATTCGGTCAGATGGTCCGCTGGTAACCGTGAGCGGTGTGAGCGACCTGGTCGTCGTCGCGACCGGCGACGCCGTGCTCGTCGTGCCGCGAGGCCAGACACAGCGCGTAAAGGCGATCGTCGATGAGCTCGCCGCAGCAAAGCGGAGCGAGCTCTTCGCCCATCCCATAAAGGAGCAGCCCTGGGGATCGCTCCACAGCATGACTGCCGATGGCTCGGTGGTGATGATGAAGCTCAACCCGGGGGTACACGTTCCCGCCGGTGACGTGCCTCTCGGAGTCCACGTCGTGCAGTCGGGCGAGGTGACTATTGAGGAAACCACCTACACAGCCGGCCGGTCATATACGATGATGAACCACACGGCGATATCGACACCCAAAGCTGTCACATCCCGAATCGTTGTGACGCGAACGGAGTAACGCCAGTGGACACAAATGCGTTCATCACGGGGACAGTGTTCGTCCTCGGATTCCTCCTCATAGGATTTCTCTTCGCCCGTTCAGCGCGCGATCCCGCAGTTGGGGACCGACCGGTGCGGCGATCAAAGAAACACGCCAAACATCTCGATCCGCTCCCCGAACCGGTTTCGATCATGGAGATCGCCCAGGCGGAGGCGGAGGACCTCAGGCTCTCGGCTATCCAGAACAGCGCGGACCTGCCACTCACCGCGATGCTGAAGTGCTGGCACCGCGATGCGACACCGCCCATGAAAGCGTCAGACCGTTCATCGTTGCGATGGAACCTCCTACACGGTGTCGACGCAGCGGACGCGACAACCGAAACCCTTAGCCTGCAGTGGGTCAATCCGCCGTCAGAGCAGGATTAGGAAAGCCGCGTAGGCGAGGCCCAACAGGCTCGCCACGAAGAGCACCGTGACGGTCCAACCGAGAATCTGAGAGAGACCGCCATTGGCGTATTCGAGATACGGGTTCTTTGATGCCATGTGCCGAGCGTAGCAGTCATCGAGGTACACCCATGCGCTAACGTGACGGCGTGGCCGAGCAAAAAGAACAGCCGGGATACTGCTTCACGTGCGGTACTGAGACCGATCTAACCCGCCACTTCTGCCGCGCCTGTGGCGGAGGATTCGACACTATCCCCGTAGCAAACCGCACAAAGTTCTGTATTACCTGCGGCAGTGGACTCGCAGGAAACTGGAAACACTGCATCGTGTGTGGAACTGAAGCGTCCGAAGCATCCGCCACTGAACACTACGAGAAACAGGCTATCTCGAAACGACCGACAATTCCGCCACCACCACCGGACACTCCAGGCGTCGAGTTGATCTCACGAGGATGGAGTGACGAGGAGACCGCACCATCCGGGCCTGTTTCACCACCGCCACCCGCACCGGTACCGACCACATCAGGGCCTATCCCTGCCGGTGGCATACCAACGACCCAGCCCGCCGAGATCATTGACGTGCGCACCCCGGACTCGGTAGACCCCGATCAACCTGCGTCCGATCAACCGGTGACGCCGTTCGAATCGCCGGCTTTCAAGCAGTCGACGCAAGAGGACGGAACGACGGACCAATCGCTCCAGCCCACACTTCGACCGCACGCCTTCGTTGATCCGGGGTTAGCTTCACACATCACGCAGCTCGCATTCCTGATCACGACCTCCCTGGTTGTTGTACGCCTCGTTGGACTCGACCGATTTGGAGATGCCGCTCCCGACTCCTCTCTGTATGACCGGACAACAGTGCCGCTGATCGCCATCGGCGCGCTGAGTGTCGTAGCTCTCCTGTGGTGGTCGTGGACCACTGCGGGCAACTTTGAGGCCCTGGGTCGCCCCGGCTTACGGCGCGGTAGGACCTTCGCGATTTGGGCGTGGTTGGTTCCGATCGCGCAGGTGCCATTGAGCAGACACCTCATCAACCGAATGTGGAAGGCACCGGAGCCCGACTCGTGGAGCCGAACACCGTGGTCACAGCGCCAGGGGAACACCGCAATCACGGTGGCGTGGCTCACGCTGATTCTCGCACTGCTACTTCTCGGAGCGCCGCTAGTTAGTGCCACCCTTGGCAATCTCGCATCGACATCGAACCGGTTCCTTCAGGCCGCCGGTCTCCTCAGCCTGGCGACTTCGCTGCTTGGATTCGTACGATCTGTGGGTGGCGTAACTGATCGTCACCAGCAGCGCATCGAAGGAACGTTGCGATAGTGTCAGTGGCCCGAGTCCCGACACTCCCCCTGGACGGACGGATTGTTGCTGTTTTCGGAGCTTCAGCTTCGTTGCCCGGTGATACCGCCTATCGGGCAGGCGAGCTTTGCGGTGCGCATCTCGCTGAGGCCGGCGCGACGGTTGTGACCGGCGGATATTCGGGTCTGATGGAGGCCGTGTCCAAAGGTGCGGCGCACGCAGGCGGCCACGTCATCGGAGTGACCGTGCCGACCAAATTCACGACTCGAGCCGGCCCCAATCGCTTCGTGGCCGAAGAAAGAACCGCTCCGAGCTTGACGGAGCGCATTCACAGTCTGGTTGAGATGTCCGACGCCAGCATTGCGTTGAGCGGCTCGCTCGGAACTCTCACAGAACTGATCGTCGCGTGGAACGTGGCGTACGTCGAGCGTTTCAGCGACAGCACACCAAAACCCGTGTTTGCCGTGGGTCAACGGTGGCAGACAATCGTTAAGGCGCTCTCTGACGACCTGGAGACAGATCACGCACTCGTGACATGTGTCCCCACTGTCGGTGATGCCATCGCGGGACTCGTCGCTACCTTCGCGCCGCGGTAGGACCCTACAATTCACGCTATTGACGAATACGGGGAGACCGGACATGGCGGGTGACTTTTTTCTCGGTGGTGTGATTGACGCCGTTTCGGGCGAGCGGACCGAATCCCTTCAGGAGTACGACCCGGGAGATCTCACAACGCACGGGGTAATCGTGGGCATGACGGGGTCGGGGAAAACCGGACTTGGGATCATCTATCTCGAAGAGGCGCTCCGTGCAGGAATTCCGACACTGATTCTTGACCCCAAGGGGGACATGACCAATCTTCTGCTCACGTTCCCCGACCTTGCGCCTGCCGACTTTGAACCGTGGATCGATCCCGGTGAGGCCAGGGCCGAAGGGAAGAGCGCCGCAGACCTAGCCCAGGAGAAAGCATCACTGTGGCAGAACGGTTTGGCCGGCTGGGATCTAGGGGGTTCTGATATTGCCGATCTCCGATCGAAAACGGACTTTACGATTTACACCCCGGGTTCCACGGCCGGTGTTCCCCTCAATATTATCGGATCGCTTGAGGCGCCGGTGATCAACTGGGACTCTGAGGAGGAAACCGCCCGCGACGAAATTGAGGGGTGGGTGTCGGGACTGCTCGGTCTCATCGGCGTCGACGCCGACCCGATCTCATCACGGGAACACATTCTTCTCGCCAACCTCATCGAGCGCTCATGGCGCGCCGGTAACTCACTCGACCTCGCCACACTGCTCGGCCAGATCCAGCGTCCACCGATCCGCAAACTCGGTGTCTTCGAGATCGATGACTTCTTCCCACCAAAGGACCGCAAAGCGTTAGCTATGGCGATCAATGGACTCGTCGCATCCCCATCGTTTTCGTCATGGATCAGCGGAGAACCGCTCGACATCCAATCGATGTTGTGGAAAAACGATAAACCTCAGGCTGCGATTGTCTACCTGGCCCATCTCTCGGATGACGAACGCCAATTCGTGGTGACTCTCCTGCTTTCCAAGATGATCACGTGGATGCGGGCCCAGGCCGGGACGGGGGATCTGCGGGCCCTCGTCTACATGGACGAGGTGTACGGGTTTGTGCCCCCGACCGCCGAACCGCCCGCAAAGAAGCCGATCCTTACCCTCCTCAAACAGGCAAGGGCGTTCGGTGTCGGTTTGCTGTTGTCGACACAGAACCCCGTTGATCTCGACTACAAAGCAATGTCGAATGCCGGGACATGGTGTGTTGGTCGCCTGCAAACCGAAAGGGACAAGGCACGTATCCTTGAGGCGCTCCAGAGCGCATCCGGCCTCGCTGACATCGGTGACCTCGACGCGACGATCTCCGGGCTCGGCAAACGCCAGTTCCTGCTTCACAACACGCGAGACAAAGAACCATCCGTTTTCACGACCAGATGGGCACTGTCGTACCTGCGCGGCCCCCTCACCAGGGAGCAGATCGGTGACCTCACGTCGTACGTACCCTCCGCCACCTCGACCAGTGGACCAAAAGACGACTTGGCAAACGAACGAACCTCGGACCCATCAACACCGGAACTCGCTGACGGCACGACATCGGTGATGCCCACCGTTGCGGACAGTATCAGTGTGTACCACGTCGACCCCGCCGCACCGTGGGTTGAGGAGCTCGGGAATCCAGATTCCGCGACCTACACCGCTGGTATCACCGCAAGAGTTACCGTAACGTTTGACGACGCTCCCGCAAAGCTCGTCTACACCGAGGAATACGAACGGATCTTCACCGACCTCGGTGACCGGTTCGATCCCGAGACAGGGGTTGACGTCGACTACGACGACCGAGATTTTGAGACCGATTCACCCGACGGCGCAACCTACCGGATCCCCAAGGCCGACCTCAACAAGGCAACCTGGTTCAGGTCGGCGCAAACGAAGCTGAAGGACTATCTCTACCGGTCCCAAAAGATCACCATCTTCAAGAACGCTGAACTCAAGCTGTACTCGCGACCGGGAGAATCCCGCGACGACTTTCTCAAGCGCTGTGACGCCGCGGCCCAGAACCGTGCCGACAGCGCCGTGGCCGGGTTGCGCGACAAATACAAGGCCAGGGTTCGGCGGGCTACGGACCTGTACGCAACCGCAGATCGCCGTGTGAGCGAACTCCAGGTCGATGTCGACGGCGCCCGCGAGGCTCAGAATCTCGATCTTGCCGGGTCACTTGTTGGCCTGCTGACCGGTCGAAGGTCGACCCGAGCACTTACCGGTTCCATGCGCAGACGCCAGGCAACGAAATCGAAGGAACAACGTCTCGCGACCGCCCAGGCGAAGGCCATGGACAGGTGGAATTCTATCCAGCAGCTTGAGCAGGACCTCACCGACGAGTTGGAAACAATCAACGACGCCTGGGAGGACGCCGCAAGCAACATCGAGGAGATCGAGATCGGTCTTGAGAAAACGGACATCTCGGTTGACGATTTTGTCCTGGTGTGGATTCCTTCCTAGCGGCACACCCCCAACGGCCTGGGGCAGAGGACCCTCGATAATCCGCGAGAATGGCACAGGAGTTGGTAGCCTCGTCACCATGAGTGACCGCCCCGCAATCGTCCAGATCATTGAGTCGGCCGAGTCCGACGTCCAGACTCGCGTCGTCATCACCCTCGGGTGGTCCGACGAGGAGTTCCATGGTGAATCCGTTGGAAGCAGCAACCCGACGAGCAGACCGCGGCTCGTCGGTGAAGCGACATTGCGCGCCGTCGAGGCCGTCACTTCCGATCGCCTCCAGCTCTCGCTCGCCGCGGTCGCAACCACGGATCTCGGAGTCGAGCAGGTCGCAATGGCACAGGTCCTAATGGAGGGCGACCCGGAACCCCTCGTCGGTTCGTCACTCGTACGGTCGAACGACGAAGCCGCAGCGACCGTCCGGGCGGTCCTCGACGCACTCAACCGCCGCATCGCGACCGTCCTGTAATCCATTCGACCTCGGGACACAAAGCGACCCGCTGACGCGGGTCACTTCACTTGGATCAGTTGTCGGAGGCTAGATCAGATCTTGCTCACGAATACCGAATGATGGATGTCGCAGACGACACAGCGCCAGCTTCTCCAATTGGCGGATCCGTTCACGGGTCAGGTTGAACTCCTCGCCGATTTCCTCAAGGGTGCGAGGCACACCGTCATGGAATCCGTAACGGAGTGCGAGTATGCGACCCTCGCGGTTCGGTAGCCGTTCGATTGACTTGCGGAGGCTGTCGGCAATGTCCATCTCTTCGGTGACCTTCATCGGGTCAGCGGCATCCTCATCCTGGATGAAGTCTCCAAGCTGTGCACCATCTTCACCGACGGGCTGCTCCAGAGAGACCGTGTCGGCAACACCCAGAGCAAGCTCGACCTTGTCGACGTTCACACCGGCTTCCTCGGCGATCTCTTCCGGCTTGGGCTCACGTCCGAGTTCCGCCTTGAGACTTGCCTGTGCGGCACGGACCGCAGCGAGTGTGTCATGGAGATGGACCGGGATACGGACCGTGCGCGATTTGTCGGCGATTGCCCGGGTAATGGCCTGACGAATCCACCAGGTGGCGTACGTTGAAAACTTGAAACCCTTGCGCCAGTCGAACTTCTCGACCGCACGGATAAGACCGAGGTTGCCTTCCTGGATGAGGTCGAGGAAGTCGATACCGGAAGTGTTTGCGTACCTGCGAGCATTCGCAACCACGAGACGCAGGTTGGCGGTGAGGAAAGCATCTTTTGCTTCGCGTCCATGGCGGATCTTACGGCGCAGGCCGATCTCCTCCGCTTTGGTCTTAAACTTGCCTGCCTCAAGAGCTTCGGCAGCACTTTGGCCGCTTTCGATCTTCTGGGCGTAGTCGACCTCGCGCTCGGCTGTGAGCAGCTCGTACTCACCAATAGCAGTGAGATACTGGCTGACAAGGTCGGTAGTGAGACGACCGCGGTCGTCAGTGAGTTTATTGCGGTCGCGTTCTCGCGAAGAGCGCGTCAGCGTGTCGCGATCGATACGATCTTTCGCGTCTTCTCGCTCGCGCTGTGCGCGCTTGACCACAGATTCTCGGGCTTTGCTGCCTGATGTCACAGAGTTGCCTCCAACGCAGAGGGGGGTGCGCCAACGGTCTGCCTTATCACCGTAAGACAAACCGGAGCTTGTGAAACGATTCACAAGCGCCTGTTCGTCACCACTATTTCACACTCTTTGGCTTTTGTGAACCCCTTTCTAGACGACAGGGCCTCGAATTATCCACAACGGGTCACCCACCTGTCCACAAGGCTGGGTTTGCTGCTTGATCGGGCCTGCAAAACTCACCCTTTGTACGCTCGAACGAGATGACTTATCCACAGGCTGCAGCGTTACAGGGAACGGGCTGTGGATAGGTTTGTGTTCCGGACGTCTTCGGAGCAGCAACCACCGGGTAGCGTGAGCCCCATGCCGAACCGACTCGTCAACGCCACGTCCCCGTACCTTCGCCAGCATGCCGACAATCCGGTCGATTGGTACGAGTGGGGTTCCGACGCGTTTGATCTGGCACGCAAGCGTGATGTTCCGATTCTGTTGTCGATCGGGTACGCCGCGTGTCACTGGTGTCATGTGATGGCGCACGAGAGTTTCGAGGACGATACGACGGCACGGTTCATGAACGAACACTTTGTGAACATCAAGGTAGACCGCGAGGAACGCCCCGATATCGACGGTATCTATATGGAGGCGCTGCAAGCAATGCGGGGCCAGGGCGGGTGGCCGCTCACTGCATTTCTCGATACCGAAGGCAGGCCGTTTTTCGCAGGGACCTATTTCCCACCTGATGATCGTCACGGCCATCCCTCGTTCATGCGGGTGCTTACATCGATGCATTCAATGTGGACCGAGAATCGAACCACCGCGTTTGAACACGCCGGCAAACTCGTTGAGGCGCTCCAACACGAAGCGCCGATCAGACCGCACGACGTATCCTCCATCAGCACCGCCCGGGTCATGCGCTCCCTGACCGCCCGGTTTGATCCGGTCAACGGTGGATTCGGGCGGGCACCGAAGTTCCCCCAGGTACCGCTGCTCGATCTTGTCGCCGCAATCGCCGCAACAAACCCTGATGAGGTCGGCGACCAGGCGACCCACATGCTTTCAACAACGCTGCACGCCATGGCCTCTGGTGGTATCTACGACCACATCGATGGCGGATTCGCCAGGTACTCGGTCGATGAACGTTGGCTCATTCCCCATTTCGAGAAAATGTTGTACGACAACGCCCTGCTCGCGAGGGCCTACCTTCGTGGCTGGCAGCTCACCGGCGACCCGGTGTTTGCCAGGGTCGCATGCGAAACGCTCGACTACCTGTTGACCGACCTGCGGGATGAGAAGGGCGGCCTGTGGTCCTCGGAGGATGCCGACGCAGAGGGTGTCGAGGGCAAGTTTGCGGTATGGGCAACGAGCGAGTTGCACGCAATGCTCGGGGCCGATGAGATGGCGCTCGTTCGCGACTGGTTCGGCGTCACCGACGGTGGGAACTTCGAAGGATCGAACCACCTCTTCCTTCCCCACGGCATGCCCGCCGAGGATCCGGGTGCGGTGCAGGATTTGAAGAGGAAGATCCGGGCTGCGAGGAACACCCGCGTCCGCCCGGGCGTCGACGACAAAGTGGTCACGGAATGGAACGGCCTGGCGATGAGTGCCCTCGCTGAAGCGGGTGCCGCATTCGGAATCGAGCGGTACGTCGAAGCGGCGCGAGCCATCGACCGGTTCGTTAGCACCGAACTGACGGTCAACGGTGTGTTGCATCGTTCAGCTCGCGACGGCGCAACGTCCGGACCGGGATTTGCCGAGGACTACGGTGCGTACGCTTGTGGTCTCTTCAGTCTCGGAGTCGCCACCCACGATCCCGCATACGCCACCCGAGGTCTAGTACTCGTTGACGAGCTGATCGACCGTTTCTGCGACCCGGCCGGCGGGGTGTTCCGGACGGCTCACGATGGTGAACAGCTCATTGCGCGACAGAAGCCGTTGTTCGACAATCCGACACCATCACCACAGACCCTGGCTCTGCACGCACTCACCGTCGCCTACGCGCTGACCGGCAATGAACGTTACAACGATGCCGGGAGGCGTATCTGGGCGACGCTCGGACCGATGGTCGACGACTATCCCACTGCGATCGCCGGTGCGCTGGCAGTCGGTCTCGGCAGCGGCAGTCACCCTTCACAGCTCGCGATCGTCGGCGAAGGGGCCTCCATTGCACCCATGGTGCAGGTCGTCCTCAGCAGTTTTCGGCCCTGGATTGTGACCGCTACATCCTCCCAGGCCAGTGATCTCGCGCTCTTCGCAAACAGAACACCACCCGCGGCTTCGGCGCTCGCATTCTTTTGTCGCGACTTCGTGTGCGAGCTGCCCGTTGCGGACACAGAGAGCTTGCTCCGGGTTCTTGACACCAGTGCACCGAAAGCCAGCGGATAAGCGCCATCGCGACGTATCCTTATGCGCTGTGGTAGATGACAGTAAAACTCCATGCATATTTTGCGGCGCCTTGCGCAGCCCATCCGACGCGGTATGCGCGTCGTGCGGCGAAACGTGGATCGACGAGTACGTCACGCCCCCGCCACCGGAACCCGCGGTCCTGCATGACGTTGACGACGTCGATGACGAAATAGACGATGCGGTCGAGGACAGGGAGGAACCCGGGGACGAAGCCGTCACCGACGACGAAACCGAACCTGACGACGAGATCGAGGACACCTGGAGCGAGGACACCGACCACGACGATGACAACGACTGGGACGAAGCCGTCGCGGAAGACGACGCGATCAGGGACACGGACGACGATGATTGGGACGATACCGGTTTCGCCGCTGACGACGACGAGGAACCCGACTACGCAACAGTGACTTCATCGAGCGTGGCGACCGAGGTCACCATGACACCGATTCACACACCGTACGAACCGAAAGAACGCCGGTCGCGTATTCCATTGGGTCTCATCGCCATCGCAGCGCTCGGCGTCATTGCGTGGCTCTCGTGGTTCCGCACAGATGTGACCTCGCCGCCGGCCACTACGGTTGTCGCACAAACAACCTCAACGATCACACAAACCACGACCGTGCCACCAACGAGCTCGACTCCGCCAACCACTCCGCCGTCGACCACCACCCCGTCAACGACGTTGCCCCCACCAACCACGTTCCCCCCGATAGTCGCGATCGGCTCGCCGGTTCCGCTCGCCGACATGACGATGGGTGGGTTTGTGTTCGGGCCCTTCCCGTTCGGAGCGAACGGAGAACAGGTGCTCGGCCGGCTGACCGCCACGTTCGGTCAGCCGGACTCTTTGGGACCCGCAGACACGACGTGGGGTTTGTGTGCGACGGATAGCGGCAGCGTCGCGACATGGGGCGGAATCGCCGCCATTTTTCGAGATGTAGACGGCTCCTCGGAGTTTGTCGGATATCGAATCGGAGATGCCACAGGAATCGATGATGGCGACCCCGGCGGCGAGCTGACAACACTGTCAGGCGTATCGATCGGCGACACCGTGGACACAATGCGCCGGATCTATGCGAACTCCACGATTGAACTCTACGATGTTGACGGCCAGCCGCACTTCAGGTTGCTCCGATCAGAGACGCAACGGCTGCTGTTGTATGGTCCGATCTCGGTGCAGTCTGACGATGGATCGATCCTCGGCATCTATTCAAAGGACGCTTGCACGACATGAGTGTGATCACGCGGCGGCGCAGACGCACTCGCCGATTCTTCACGATTCGCACACTGTTGCCGATCGGCGCCGCGGTACTCTTTTTCGGTGCTGTGACCGCACAGTGGAGTACTCCGACGGGAATGATGGTTACCGGTTCAGTTGCCGGACTCATCGCCGGGCTTGGATGGCTCATCCTCGGACGTCGCTACCAGCGCAAGCGCCTGGCCCCAATCGCCTCGACCGTACGGCTGGGCAACATCTCCGCTTACACCGACTCGCCAAGCCCCACGCTGGTCGATCCCGAGAGCTCCACAGCCGGTCAGTACCGTGATATCGCTCGACGCCTTGAGGCCGATACCACCGGACAGATTCTACAGATCGCCGGCGTGTCGCCAGGGGTCGGGTCGTCCACGGTTGCAATGAACCTTGCGTTTGCGATGACGCTCGACGGTCGCCGCGTCATCCTCGTCGACGGCGACATGTCACGCCGCGGTTTGTCCCGCTTCGTGCACACGGGTGCGTCGCCCGGTCTGGCGGAACTGGCTCGCGGCGAGTCCGATCTTGCCCGCTCGGCGCGTTTGTGGGCCGTCGGTCCGATAAAGAAGTTGCCCATGGTTCCGGCGGGGGATATCGGCCAGGACGAAACGGTCCTTGGATCGGCGACAGTGGCGTCAGCCCTGGACCAGATTGCCGATGGTACCGATCTCATCCTCGTCGACGTACCACCTGCGCACTGGTCTCATGTCGACACCGGTATAGCTGCCCACGCCGATGGCACGATTCTCGTGATCAACGAGCACACGACTGCGACTGCTCTTGAGAATGCCACGGCGGCGCATCAAGAAAGCGGCGCACCTGTCGTCGGCTACATCTCCCGATCCACTCGCAAACCGTCCGCAAAGCTGACCTGGCGAGGCATGGCGCTGCGGTCCGTCGCTACGGGCGTGCTCATCCTCGTCGGATTCAGTGCGTGGACGGGTTACCAGGCATTGCAGACCTGGAGTGGTCGCCAGACAGTTGTGAATGACCTCGCAGCCGCGGCCGACCTCCTTGAGCCGCTCCCAGCCGATGCACTGGAACTCCCGGAGTTTGATGAGGTCGTGATCCCTCCCGTGTCCTCACCGCCCGGCGACAGCACCGAATTCACGACCTATCTCATTGTCGGTACCGACGAAAGCGAAAAACGCGCCGATGTAGTCGTTCTACTCCTCGATCCGAGCGACGGCTCAACACCTGCCATGGTGTCACTACCGCGCGACCTCTACCTCCCCAACCGCTGTCGCCAGAACTACACCCGCATCAATGAGACCTTCTTCGGCTGTCGCGACGAGATCAACGGACCCACGTTGCTCGCCCTCACGGTGTCCGACTTCACGGGAATACCCGTCGACCATTTTGCCCTCTTCACGTTCGATGGTTTCGAGGAGATCGTGGATGAGTTGGGTGGCATCGAGATCTGTACGGAGTATCCGGTCCGGGACCGCAAGGCCGACCTCAACCTACCCGGTGGCTGCACCCTTGCCTCCGGGGAACAGGCACTTGCGTGGGTCCGCTCACGATCCACTCAGGAGTTGAAAGACGGGCGCTGGCGCACCATGCCGGGGGTCACCGACCTGACCCGGAACCAGCGTCAACAAGAGATGGTCCTGGCACTGTTCTCAAAGGCGAAGAACTTCGGTTCGGTGTCCGAACTCATGGGGACGGTACGGGGTCTCTCCAACGCATTCACGCTCGACGACCAGCTCAGCCTCTCCGATGCGGTCAGGCTCGCCTGGGGTTTTCGGTCGACAAATCTGGACGAAATCCGTCGACTCTCGATCCCGGTGAAGGACTACACGGTCGAGAATGCTGACGGCACGTTCAAATACGTGCTTCTACCCACCAAGTCGTTCGAAGACATCCTCAACGAAGCGTACCCCGACCGGATCTCGAAGGCATTGTCGTAGGGTGGGCGAAAAGACTGTGGTTGTGCCGCCAATCCGCATACAATGCCGGTGACACACCGCCCCCGTGTGCAACGGAAGTGACACGCCTGTGAGTGACATCTTTGATGACGGCCCCGACGACCTGTATGACGGGCTTTTTGACCCGTATGACGGGCTTTCTGATCTGTCCGGCACCGATCCGGTCCCGGACCTTGAGGACAGAGATATTCCGGTCGCAACGCCACCACGGGCGCCGGCGCTCACCGGCCTCATCGTCGGTCTACTCCTCGTCGCGTTAAGCTTGGCGACCGTCAAACTCATCGGCGGCGGAAACGACCCTGTAGCCGCCGGGACCACGACGACTTCTGCGGTTCAACCCGGAGACACCGGCGCACCGTCCGGCGACGGCACATCCTCCACCACCGTACCCGCAGACCCGGGCACTGCTCCTACAACTCCCGTTGATCCCGGCGGCGACGGGATTGCCGCGGTAGGAGAGGCTATTCCGCTCGACGAACTCACCCTGCAGACCAACGGCATCGGCCCGATCAAATTCGGCACACCCGCCGACGAGGCCTTCGGCCGCCTCGTCGCGAGCTTGGGAGCACCGGACGACGACACCGGCCCGACCGCATCGATTGGCGGATATGGGATCTGTGTCGGCGACACCGAGCGGATCGTCCAGTGGGGTACATTCAAGGCCGTAGCCCTGGGCGAAGGCTCCGATGCCAAGTTTGTCGGGTACCGCCTCGACCTGAAATTCGAGGGATCGGCAGATGCGCCCGGCTCGAAACTTAAGACTCTGTCAGGGCTGGCACTTTCGGATCGCGTGTCCGACCTTGACCGAATCTACGGATCGTCGTTCGACCTCATCAAGGAGGTTGACCCGAACACCGGCGCGACGGTGTTCCGACTGCTCTCGAAGAACAGCGGCAACCTCCTCCTCTGGGGTCCGCTCACCTCGATCGCCGACACCGGTATCGTTCGGGGGATCTACTCCCCCGATGTCTGCAAGACCTGACCCGACCCGTGTAACCACGACCCCGCCACGGCAACTCGGAAGCTCAGGTTTTCGACGCTACACTGCCGGCGGTCAGCGACCCATAGTCCCTGACACATCATCGAGTTGGAGATAGAACAACGATGCAAGCAAACGGAACCAGAATTGCTGGATACGGCGTCGTGGCAGGCGCCCTTTTTAGTCTCGGTGCGTTCGCGTTGTTCGGACCTTTGACAGCGATTTCCTCAATTCAGACCGCGGCGTTCGATGCTCCCGGCGGAGGCACGACCATCGTGGTAACTCAGGGGGCCTTGTTTTTGTCGCTTCTCATCGTCGGCCTGGTAGGAGGCGCCGCGATGGCCCTTGTCGGATACGCCGTGGGGACCGGATCTGACCCCGGTATGCAGCGCTATCCGGCCCGCTATGTCGCCGTGGTCGGAGCAGTGTTTGGTGCAGCGGTCGGTTTCCCCCTTACCCGGGGACTCCTCGCACTCGCCGGCCAGGCCGACGGCGGCCAAATCACGATCCCCGTGTTGAGAATGTCCGTCATCGCTATCGCGGTAGGCGCAGTGGTTGGCGCCATGGTTGCCGCGATCGCCAACACGATCTCTCACCCCCGCGCAATCGGATTCTCCGGCTCTGCAGTGCCACTCACGTCCGCCGGTTTTGTCCGAGAGACCGGACGAGCTATCGGATGGCCTGTGATCGCCGGAGTTAGCGTCGTAGTGGTCGCTTTCAGCTTGTCCCGCCTGCTTCTGGCGTCGTCGAAAATCGGAGCGGTGGTGCTGTTTAGCGTGGTCGGCGTGATCATCCTCGGCGGCGCAGCTCTCCTAGCCGAGCGACCCTGGGACTCCACCAAATAGCGGCCCGATCCGCCGGACCATCCATCGCCCCCCCCTGACACATCACCAGGCGCTATTGCGGTGTCGATGATTCCTCATCGGCTCCCTTGCGGGACCCCGCTGACACGTTCCGCTTCCCTCGCAACGACAAGTCGAATTCCTGGGCATGCCACGCAAAGAAGTAGTAGGTGATGAATCCCCACAGGAGAAGTCCGCCCCCGATCTTCATAATCAGTCCGGAGATGACCTGGTCTTCGTAGACCGGTATGCCCCATAGTCGCGGAAGTTGCTCATAAATCGGATAGAGGGGTCGCTCACCGAGGGTGAGAAACGTCGCCGGGATTGTGGGCACCAGCGACTGGAGGAACAGGTAACCGATCCGATAGAACGGTGCGAGAGCCGGCAACTCGGGAATCGGCCCCAGAATCGGGAACCACATGAGCACCGCCGCGACAAACAACGTGGTGTGGCTCGCCAGATGAAAGAGCTCGTTCGTCAACATCAGGTTCACAGCCGACGGCATCATCATCGCCGCCAGGACGGCGTTAAACAAGAACAAAGCAACCATCGGCTTCGCCAGAACCCGCAGAACAGGTAGAACCGGTTTCAGCAGCGCGCGGAGAAGCCACCCCGGAATCCCGGTGATGAGCAGCGGCGGGACGACGAACATAAGCGACAAATGCTCGATCATGTGAGCCATGAAAAGGCTGCCGACACCGATGTCCCCGATAGGCCATCCACTCACAAAAAGAACCACGAGAACACCGATGTGGTACCGGATCGTTTGTGACCGCGTCACTACGGCTTCGCCGGGCGGCGCAAGGCGCGGACCAAGGCGGCGAACGCCCAGATGAAATATCGCGAGCATCCCCACAACAACGGCGATGACATCAAGATCCAGGTGAAAAGCAAGAACCTCGGCGGTCGTTGCCGGTGCATCAACAATGACGGGGGGCACCGCAAACACGGTTCAGAAGGCGCCTGAGACGAGCAACATGACCGAGAACAAGATGACCGCGCCGAACAGTCCAATAAGGAATATCGACTTCTGCACGGTGGTCCCGAACTTCAAATGCATGAACAGTCCGACGACCGCGCCGAACTTGACGACGGACAGGCCGATAAGCAAGGGAACCTTAACCGGCGCAAACGCCTCGACCTCAAGGACTCCAACCTCGACCGCGGTGATGACCGCGAGGACGAGGGCAAGCAGCCAGTACTGCTTCGGTTCGAGTCCTTCGTGTGCAGAATCGGTCATGGTCACACCTGGAGAAGGTAGACAACGGTGAAAATAACGATCCAGACAATATCGACGAAGTGCCAGTACAGCCCAACCAGCTCGACGTTGAGCCCGCTGTCCTGTTTCAGGCGGCCTGTCGACGACAAGATCACCATGGCCGTGAGCAACAACACTCCGACGAAGACGTGGATACCGTGGAAACCCGTGAGCATGTAGAACGCGGAACCGAAGGGACTGACCCCGGGTGTGAGACCCTCCCTGGCAAACTCCGTGAACTCGAAGATTTGGCCTGCGAGAAAGGTGGCGCCCAAAAGGGCTGTCGCGATAAGCCAGATGCGGGTCTGGCGCATGTCACTGCGACCGAACGCGTGATGTGCCAGCACCATCGTGAGCGAACTCATCAGCAGAACAAATGAGCTGGCCGAGGTAAACGGCACCTCGAATATTTCTGCTCCCGGGGCACCGTTGGTTGTCGTGCGATAGAGCAGGAACGACGAGATCATCGCGGCGAAGAACATCGCCTCCGAACCGAGGAACACCCACATCGCAGTTCTACGAATGTGGGTTATGTCATGGTCGCCTTCGTTGTGACCGTCACCGTCCATGTGAGTTTCCTGAACTGTTGCCGTCGTCATGGTTAGTGAGTCTCCTTCGTGACGGGTTCAAGACTCCAGCCGAACAGGCCCCACAACGAGATCAGCACACCGAGACCGGCAAACCAGAACCCAATCGGCACGTACAGGAGTCCGTAGCCGATCACCAAAATCCCGGATGCGGTGAGGATTGGATAGAACGAGTCTGATGGCAGGTGAATGTGTGATGCATCGTCGAGCACAACGGTCGCTTCGGGCTGCTTCTCACGCAACAACATCCGACCGTCGTCGTCTTCGGTGTACTTGCGGTGCCACCAGTCGTCGAGCTCCTCTACTTCGGGGACAACATCAAAGTTGTATATGGGCACCGGCGAGGGGACCGACCACTCAAGCGTTCGCCCATCCCACGGATCGTTCCCCGCAACCTCACCCTTGAAGTATGACCAAACGAGGTTGTACAAAAAGATCAACACCGCCACGGCGATGACAAACGCTCCGATGGTCGAGACCAGGTTCCACGTATCGAAACCGAGACCCTCGCCGTACCGATAGGTCCGCCGCGGCATACCGTTGAGGCCCAGGAAGTGCATCGGGGCGAACGTAAGGTTGAAGCCCAAGAGCATGATCCAGAAGTGCCACTTGCCGATCTTCTCGTTCATCATCCGCCCGGTCCACTTCCCGAACCAGTAATACACACCGGCGACGTACCCGAAGATCGCTCCACCAAACAAAACGTAATGAAAATGGGCAACCACGTAGTAGCTGTCATGCTGCTGGGTGTCTGACGGCACCATTGCGTGGGTTACACCTGAGAGCCCCCCGATGACGAACATCGCTATGAACCCGATCGAGAACAGCATCGGGGTGTCGAAGCGGACGTCACCGCCCCACATCGTGCCGATCCAGTTGAAAACTTTGATGCCGGTTGGAATTGCGATCAACATTGTGGCGAGTCCGAAACCGACTTCCGCAAGGGGACCCATGCCGGCAGTGAACATATGATGGGACCAGACGCCGAAACCCATGAATCCGATAGCGACGCCGGCGAACACCACAAAGGAATGCCCGAATAGCGGCTTGCGAGAGAACGTCGGAAGGATGTCAGAGACGATGCCCATCGCCGGCAAGATCAGAACGTACACCTCGGGGTGGCCGAACAGCCAGAACAGGTGTTGCCACAACAGCGGGTCCGCACCGGCGGCGGCTTCGTAGAATACCGTACCAAGGTTGCGATCGAAGTAGAGCTGGAACAGACCGATGCCGATGAGCGGCAGCGAGAACAACAACAGGAACTGGACAACCAGCGCCATCCAGACAAACACCGGCATCCGCAGCAACGACATCCCGGGCGCCCGCATCGTGAACACCGTTGTAATGAAGTTCACCGCAGCGGCGAGCGATGCAATGCCGAGCATCTGCGCCCCCAGCGCAAAGAAGTCCATCCGAATGTATTCCTTGACCTGAGTGGCCAGGGGTGAATACCCCGTCCACGCCCCATCGGGAGCGCCGCCAAGGAAAAAGGACGACGCAAGGAAAATCCCGGAGAACAGGAACAGCCAGAAGCTGAATGCATTCAACCGCGGGAACGCGACATCTCTGGCACCGATCAGAATGGGCAAGAAATAGTTGGTAAACCCAGCCGCGATGGGCATGACGACAAGGAACACCATCGTGAGACCGTGCATTGTGAACAGCTGGTTGTATGCATCGGCGCTCAGAATCGTCCCATTGGCCTGAGCAAGCTGAAGCCGAATGAGCAGGGCCTCAAGACCACCGGTGAGAAAGAAGAACAGCGCAGCAACGGCGTACATCAGGCCGATACGTTTGTGATCAACGGTGGTTACCCAAGCCCACACACCCTTGGGACCGGTGCGTGTCATCGCGGGTCCGGGAGCAGCCTCAACGGTCATCTATTTCCATCCTTCTAGCAGGGCAACAAGTTCAGCGACAGCGGCATCGTCCAATCCAAGGCTTGGCATCCCGAGAATCCGCTCCGGGATAACGTTGGCATCGGGGTTCATGGGCTTGAGACTCGATGGATCGTGAATCCACTGTGTGAGAAGCTCGGTGGTGTTTTCGAACGTAGCTCCACCGAACGTGTTCCGGCTTCCGAAGTGGGTGAGGTCCGGCGCATATGCGTTGCCGATCAACTCAACACCGCTCGCCGTTTGCACCTTCGCCGTGTGGCATGCCGCACATGTCGAGACGAACGTGTCATATCCGGCCTTGGCTAGCGGGTCCGTCGGAATTTGTGCCGGTTCGAGTTGGGCAGCGACCCAGGCATCGAAGTCGGCGGCACTCGTCACATATACCTTGATGCGCATATCGGCGTGTGCGAGCCCACAGAACTCGGCACATTGACCGAAAATCGGTTCGTCCTGCGCGGCGTCGGCGATCAGCGTCAGATTCGAGATCTTGCCCGGCACGAGATCGCGTTTGCCGTTGAGCTTCGGAACCCAGAAGGAGTGGATGACATCGGCTGAGGTCATGGAGAGGTTGACCTTGGTCTTCTCCGGGATGTAGAGCTCGTTTGCAGTGACCAGCACGTTGCCCTGGTCATCCAACAGGTCCGGATAACGGAACTCCCACCACCACTGACGACCGATGACCTCGACCTGCAGCACATCATCGCCGACAGGAATGGTACGGATCTCCAGGATCCCCTTAACGTTCGGCACGGCTAGCAGGGCGAGAATCAGTGCCGGAATCACCGTCCACGCAATCTCGATAGCCGTGTTCCCGTGAACCTGCTTGGGTCGAACCTCGGTGTTCTTCTTGTGGCGGAACTTCCAGATCGTGACGATGAGGGCACCCTCAACAAGGAAGAACACTATCGTCGCGAGCATCAGAACAAGGTCCCAGGTCTTGTCGATGTTCTCGGCCATCTCGCCGGCCGGCTCGAGATACGATTGCGGTCCGCTGCCGGCGCACGCACTCAGAATGAGCACCGAGAAAGTGAGGGTGAATAGAAACAAGCGGCGCGGGTGCTTGCGCCGCGATGTGGGGTGGAATCGACTATTCACGCGTCAGAAGGTCTCCCATGTGAGCGAAACTCTCATACTTCGACTTCGGCAGGTTACCCAAGCAAGGCCCTTCGACGAAATCATTCTATTTGTACGGTGTCAATAGGACACCTCGGGGTCGTGAGAACCGTCGCGTGCGTCCTGGTCTGCGATAGATGGATACCGCTGAATTGTCCGGCGAGAATGCACCGCTAGATTGATCTGCAACACAACCGGTGAACCGGGGCTGATGCACTCGACGTTCCGGTTAAAAGCCAGCCCGCAACAAGACATGCACACCGATCGCACCCGACAGGCCGGGTACCCGGTGCTACCCCTGCCTGAAGGACTACCAATGATCGAACGGGACGAGGTTTACAGAATCAAGACGCTCCGCCGGCCCGGGAAGCTGGCCGAGGTCCTGACCGCGATTTCGAAACACAACGCCCAGATCGGGGAAATCGCCACGATTTCAATTACTCCCGACTACAACATTCGTGAGATCGTGGTCATCGCCCTCGCCGATGAGGATGTGCACGGGATCACAGAGTCGATCAAGGCAGTGCCCGGTGTCGAAATCGTGGCCGAGTCGATCGATCGAGCATTCAATGCCCACCGTGGCGGCAAGCTGCGAATCGAACCCGATGTCGAGGTTCGCACGCTTCAGGATATGCGTGAGATTTACACCCCCGGTGTCGCCCGGGTGTGTACCGCCATTGCCGAGGACGAATCGTTAGCCGATACCTACACCTGGCGCGGAAAGACCATCGCGATCGTCACCGACGGAAGCCGGGTGCTGGGACTCGGCAACATCGGCCCCAAAGCCGCTCTCCCTGTCATGGAGGGTAAGGCACTGTTCTATGCGAAGTTCGTCGGCCTCAATGCCATTCCCATTGTCCTGGATACACAAGACCCGGATGAGATCATCGAGACTGTCATACGGATCGCCCCCGGGTTTGGCGGCATTCACCTGGAGGATATCGCCTCACCAGGGGTGTACCGGGTTGAAGAAGTCCTGGAAAACCAGCTCGATGTTCCCGTGTTCCACGATGATCAGCACGGCACCGCAGTCGTTCTCATGGGATCAGTACTCTCGGCAGCACGATTGCTTGATAGGCGAATCGAGGATATGACCTTCGGCCAGATCGGTCTCGGTGCCGCCGGCTCGGCGATTGCGCACCTCGCCCGCCAGTTCCCATTTCGAGGTGTGAATGCATTCGATCCAGCGGCCGCGGCGGCGGCTCGCCTGGCGGGACTCGGGGACGGAGTCGCACCCCTGACAACGACCTCGGCGGATGATGGACTCGAAGAGGTCATGGCGACCTCGGACGTGGTTGTACTCACTACCGGGCGTGCACGTCTGCTGTCACCGTCTCTTGTGCGTAAGGGTCAGGTGATCATGGCCCTCACCAACCCGGTCCCTGAGATCGATCGTCACGATGCTCTGGCGGCCGGTGCAGCGTTTGCTACCGACGGATCGGTCGTCAACAACGTCCTCGCATACCCGGGGATTTTCCGCGGGGCGCTGGATGCCCGAGCCGAACGGATAACCGAAGCCATGAAGAGAAGCGCTGCCGAAGCGCTCGCAGACCTGGCGCCGACCGGGGAGATCCTCCCCAATCCGTTGGATCCTCACGTCCATTCTGTTGTTGCAGAACGAGTGCGACGAGCCGGCGCGTAATGCCCATCGAAACAACCGATCTCGTCATCAGTGTTGTCATAACGTTTCTCGCGGCGATCGTGCAAGGCACGGTTGGTCTAGGGTTCGCCGTGGCCTCCGTGCCGTTGCTCAGCATCGTCGATCCGCGACTGGCCCCGGTTCCCCAACTGCTCGTTTCGATACCCCTTGCCATGATGATGGCGTACCGGGAACGCCAACATGTCGACTTCAAGGGTCTTTCGTGGATACTCGCCGGGCGCATTCCCGGCGCCCTGCTTGGACTGGTGCTTCTCAAGGCGGCCTCGGAGTCGGCGATTTCACTGTTGATCGCAGCCTCCGTGTTGATCGCGGTGGGGGGGCTTGCGTCCGGTGTCGTGTTGACACGGTCACGCCACGTCGATTTCATTACAGGAACCTTTGCCGGAGTCTCGGCGCTGGTGTCTTCAATCGGTGGTCCACCGATGGCCCTCCTATTCCAAAAGGAAAAGGGAGCGACGGTTCGGGCCAGCCTCGGGGCCTTGTTTACCGTTGGCCTCCTGATCACGTTGGTGACAAGAATCTTGGCCGGTGAGATCTCGGTCCTTGATGTGAAGATCGCGGCAATTCTCCTACCCGCCATGGGTCTTGGCTTTTGGACATCGACCCGGATCAGCGGCCGACTCGACGAGTCCAAGGTGCGACCCGCCATCCTTATTCTTTCAGCCGCCGCCGCCGTGGCGCTCGTTATCCGAACCCTGGTCTCCTAGGACATTCCCACCAGATGAGACATCCCCACGAGACCGCTGCGACCGGCCGGGCTTCTAGTCCCTACGACCCGTCGAAGATCGTCAGATCAACCCGCTGAATGATGCGAAGCTATTCACCGCTGTGTCCGGCTTCTCACCCCGACCGAACGTATCGAGAAAATCCCCGAAGGCCTGAATTAAGCCGGATGTGGCGTCCCTGCCGACCCGCAACAAGACATAGAGACCAATGAGCAGAAGCGCACCACGGATCCAGTACAGGTACCTTTTCTCCGGATCAAAGATGGTGTTATAGACCTTGCGGATCGCAGCAATCGCCTGCTGGAACTCGTTTCCCTGCGGTGCCGGCGGCGCATCTGTCGCGACATCGGTAGTCTCCTCCGGACCCATCCCGGCGGGTGTGCTCTCTGTCTGCACGACATCGGGACTCGGAGCCACCACTCGTACCGCCTCGGTCGGTAGGTCGACAAGCGGCGTGTCCTGAACAACCTCATCCACGACCAGCCCATCAATGGCGACATCACCCTCCAGACTGCGGTTGCCGCCCGCGACATACGCCACGGTCCCGGCACCGGTGGCGGTGTGGTCGGCAACGGCGTAGTCCGCGACAGTCTCGAAGTCCTCCGCCTCATCGATCGCGATGGACGGAGCCGCACCATCAGCGGCCGCTTGGAGTTCGGCGCCGTCTGCGGCAAGAACTGATGCAAGCTTTCTGATCGTCGCGGCGTCCGGGACGCGCTCACCACGCTCCCAGGCGCGCACGGTCGCAGCAGTGCGTGAGACCTGACTTGCGAGCTGTCCGAGCGAGAGACCAAGCCGAAGTCGTTTCTCGCGTACAAGTGATCCAAATGCTTCTGTCATGAGTTCCATCGTTGTCGACGGCGCTAAGCCTATCTGAGAATGTAACGAAACCTGGTATCGACGTGGTTCCCATCTCACCAGGTCCGCTACCATCGACTCCGGAGGTGTCAGGATGCCTGGTGGGTCCCGCGGTCTTCAAAACCGTTGAGGGGGCGAAAGCCGCCTGGCGGGTTCGATTCCCGTCCACCTCCGCCAAGACCCTGTTCCGCAGGGATTTCCGACTCGTGTGCGTCGATCGGTAGCACCACCGCAGAGCGCCTAGGGGCGCGGGAGAAACGCCCGAGACGCTCTGGTGGCGCTCTGTGGACGGTGAGGTGGCGGTCGCGCCCTTCGTTTATCGCTTGTCTTGGGGGTTCGTCAACGTCGGCTCGGGTAGGTGACTAGCACCGAAGGTTTCTGCGAGCAGTACGAGTAGATCCTGTTGCGTCGTCAGCAAAGGGGCTACGGGTGCGGGGAGTCGCTCGAGGTGGTTGCGTAACCGGCCGATCTCACCTGCGGCTTTCCAGCCTCCGAATTGATCGTCTGTCATCAGTCGAAGTGCTGAAGCTCCTACCAGTGCTGCGGTCTCCGCGTCTTCGATAACGACACTCGCCGGGTGAGCGATCAACAGGAGTTCAGATGGCATCGTCCAGGCGGCCTGAATCGGCCCGTCGCTGATGCGTTCGGATTCCATCCCGCTGACTTTGGACTCGATCCACGATCGGATCGCTGCTGTGGTGGCGTCGCGGCCGAGTGAACCTGCTCGAGCGTTGGCTACGTCCAGCGGGGGCCTCCATTCCTCCAGAGGTTCTCGGCCAATCTGATCCCAGCAGGCAACCGATCGATGCAACATCGCGATCGCCTCGTCGTGCCGCCCTGCCAGCGAGTACGCCAACCCAAGGAAATACGCTTGTGTGATAAGCGTGTGGTACCTCCCGAGGCGCTCAAGCATTTCAACGCCCCGTTCCGAGGATTCGAGCCCCTCTGCCAACTGGCCCTGAGCGATCAGGTAATGCCCGAGTTGCGCCGTAATTGCGCCGGCGGGTGAACCGGTTGTTGATTCCCTTTCGATGGACTCACGCAACAACTGGGAGGCCTCTTCGAGTCTGCCTACCCCGGCCAGGTGCTGAGCTAAGTTGTAGGCTTCTTGCTGAGCGTCAGGATGACGGGACCGGTCCAGGAGTTCGTAGCCTTCCAACTCCAGTTCGAGCCCTCTGTGCCGATCGCCGAGCCCTTCACCGACAACGCCAGCGAGGCGGGTGAGCGTCGTGCCGACAGCGCCGTCGTCGCCTACGTCGCGAGCCATCTCCACGGCTTGTTCCACGAGACTGAGGGCGTGTGGCTCGCCTTCTTCGAAATACCAGGCGAACCCGGTGTAACTCATCGCAACCGCAAGATCAGCCGACGGCTTGACTTTGTGATGCTGGACCGCGGTGAGCATTAGGACCCGTAGTTGCTGATCTATGCCGATGCCGTACCACAGCCTCCCCAATGCCGCAATAATCGCGACGGCGTGCGAGGCGTCGCCGGACAAGCTCCATCGGATCGCCGCCAGCAATTCACCGTGCTGAGTGGCGGCGCGCTCGTAGACGGTGTTCTGGGCCGCCGTGTGCTGGTGATTCCTGCAATAGCGAGCGAGCTGCACGCTCCAATCGGCGTGTAGATGGGCGAGTTTTTCGGCCTCGTCCGCGGCCTCGGCGAGGCTCCAGGCGTACTGTCGGACTGGCTCGAGCATGTGGTAGTGGCCCTTCGGAGAGGGACGGGGCAGAAATGATGTGGCCACGAGGTCTCCCAGTATGTCGCCAGCATCCTCCACCTCGAGGACGCATCGAGCGGCGTCGGGTTCGAACCCGCTCCGGAATACCGCCAACGATCGCAGCGCCCTCTTGCGGTCATCGGAGAGCAATCGGTAGCTCGAGTCCAACACGGCCCTGAGCGAGCCCTGACGGTCGTTCGATCTCCTTCGATCGACGAGGAGGTCGATCTGGCGATCCAGGAGGGCAACGACCCGCGAAAGCGGCACTGACCTTGCCCGAGCCGCTGCCAGTTCGATGGCGAGAGGGATGCCATCCAGCCGACCACAGATCGCAGCCACAGCAGCCCGTTGCTCTTGATCGGCGACACCGACCCCGAGCCGATCGAGGAACAACTCCGTGGCGGGGGATCTCGAGGTGTGCTCGAGCGGGCCCAAGACAAGCAGCGACTCTCCTGGCAAGTTCAGGGCCTCACGGGACGTGACTAAGACTTGGAGTTCGGGACTGGCTCGCAGTAGCCGGTCCGACATCCTGGCCACCGCGACAACGGCCTCCTCGCACCCGTCGAGAAGCAGCATGAGCGATGTCTTCGCAGCTAGTCGACACATCAGCGCCTCAGCGTCGCCTTCCGAGCGCGGCTGGAGGCCCAAGGCGCGGGCTGTCGTAACAGCTACATCACCAGGCGAGACAGACTCGACATCCACATATGCCAGATCGACAGCGTCCTCCAGGCCCCGAGCGGCTTCAACGGCGAGACTTGACTTCCCGATGCCACCCGGGCCGGTGATGGTGACAAGCCGATGCCGCGACAGCCGGTCGTGAATGTCCGCGACCTCCTCGCTGCGACCTAGAAAACTCGAGTAGCGGACTGGCAGCGGGTTCCTCACATGGTGCTGCGGCGCCGGACCCAGGCCCGGGTCGTGCTGGAGGATCGCTAGCTCCAAATCCTGGAGTTCCGGCGAGGGGTCGAGCCCGAACTGATCGGTCAGTGTGTTGCAGTACACCCGGTAGATCGCCAACGCCTCGGTTTGGCGGCCAACGCGATACAACGCAGTCATGTACAGCAGCTGGAGCCGCTCTCGCAGCGGATGCCGCTCGATCAAGCCGACCAGGTCAGCCGCAGCTGCATACTCCCTTCCGGTAGCGATATCGGATGCGATCCGATCCTCGAGAGCACCAAGTCGGAGCTCTTCGATACGGCCTATCTCGCTTTGCAGCGCTTGCTCGTCCCGGAGGT
>VAPH01045520.1_pt1 | contig 32366 bp, 30 predicted proteins | sample 3393861 | NCBI WGS metagenome assembly VAPH01 (sample SAMN08290439, study PRJNA428436) | hydrothermal vent metagenome | isolation source: Deep-sea hydrothermal vent chimney | place: Atlantic Ocean: South-mid Altantic Ridge | reverse complement strand
CTGATCACCATGATCAACTTTCCGCTGGAATGGCTCGGGCAGGTAACCGGCATCGAAGCCTCTATCGGCCAACCCCTGAGTCTGTCGCTTATCCTTGGCGTCATCCTGTCACCCATGGCCTGGGTTATCGGCATACCCTGGAATGAAGCTGTCCAGGTCGGTGGCCTGATTGGCGAAAAAATCGTAATCAATGAATTTGTTGCCTACATGCACCTGGTGGAAATCAAGGAAACCCTGTCTGAGCACTCTGTGCTGATCACGACCTATGCCCTGGCCGGCTTTGCCAATTTCTCTTCCATCGCCATCCAGATAGGTGGCATTGGCGGCCTCGCACCCAACCGCAGGTCTGACCTTGCGAGACTGGGACTGCGCGCGGTACTGGGTGGCACCCTGGCAACGATGATGACCGCCACGATTGCAGGTGTTTTGACGTTGATAGCGGCATGAACCGGCCGACCGACCGATAAGCAACGCCAAACATCACGTCACATATGTCGGGCCATTCACAATTTGAGCTATTCAAACAGCGCCGCTTCATACCTTTTTTTATTACCCAGGCGCTGGGTGCTTTCAATGACAATATTTTTAAAAACGGGCTGGCGGCCATGCTGGTGTTTCACGGTAGCCAGATTGCCGGCCTGAATACCAACCAGGTCGTCAATCTCAGTGCGCTGGCCTTCATCTTACCGTTCTTCCTGTTCTCCGCCCTGTTCGGGCAATTTGCTGACAAGTTTGAGAAATCCGTGCAAATTCGCCGCATCAAGCTGTTTGAAATACTGATCATGGTATTGGCAACCCTGGGTTTCTGGCTGGATTACGTTCCCCTGTTGCTCGGCGTGCTGTTCCTGCTGGGCTTCCAGTCCACGATGTTCGGCCCAATCAAATACGGAATCATTCCACAGGTGTTGCATCGTCATGAACTGGTTGGCGGCAATGCCCTCGTGGAAATGGGAACATTCGTCGCCATCCTTGCCGGAACCATTGCCGGCCCGTTGTTGATGGGGATCGAAACTGACTGGCCGGTCTGGATAAGTGGTGCCGCCTTGTTGACGGCGATTGTCGGCTACCTTGCCAGCCGCGCCATCCCGTCAGCACCGGCAGTTGCTCCAGATTTAAAGATCAACTGGAACTTTATAGCGGAGACCGTCCGTAACATCCGTTTCATCAAGGAAAACCGCATTGTGCTGAACAGCGTTCTGGGCATTTCCTGGTTCTGGTTCTTTGGTGCAACCTTCCTCGTGCAGATCCCAAGCTTTTCAGAAAATGTCCTGGGCGGTGATGAGCAGCTTATGTCTACCTTGCTGGCCATGTTCATCATCGGGATCAGTACGGGTTCTCTTTTGTGCGAGCGCTTGTCCGGTGGCCGCATTGAAATCGGCCTGGTGCCTTTCGGCGCCATGGGTCTGACCTTGTTTGGTATCGACATGTATTTTGCCAGTCCATCTGAACCTGCCATGTACGCGACCCTGAGCAGCTTCTTTGCCGTGGCTTCGAACTGGCGCATCGTCTTTGACCTGATCATGATTGGTATTTTCAGCGGTTTTTTTATCGTGCCCCTGTATGCGCTGGTGCAACATAGTACAGCAGTGACCCACCGCTCCCGGGTCATTGCCGGCAACAATATTCTCAACGCGCTGTTCATGGTGATTTCAGCCATCATGGCCATGCTGCTGCTGGGTAATGCCGGCCTTACAATCCCGGAGTTGTTTCTGGTCACTGCCTTGTTAAACCTGGTTGTGACCATTTATATATTCACCGTCGTACCCGAATTCCTGATGCGGTTCCTGGTCTGGATACTGATACACACCATTTATCGGGTGAAAGTGACGGGGTTAACAAATATCCCCGAAAGCGGAGCTGTCATCGTCGCTTCCAACCACGTCAGTTTTGTGGATCCGCTGATTGTCGGGGGTATCATCAGGCGCCCAGTACGTTTTGTCATGTATTACAAAATTTTCCAGCTACCCATACTCAGGTTTATTTTCAAAACAGGCAAAGCCATTCCCATTGCGGCACGTCATGAAGATGAAGAAATACTCGAACAGGCTTATCAACGCATTCATGAGGTGATCGAAGGTGGTCATGTTCTGGGAATCTTCCCTGAAGGAAGCATCACCTCTGATGGCGAAATCGATACCTTCAAAAAAGGCGTGGAAAAAATAGTAAGCGAGCAGGCTGTCGCAGTGGTGCCCATGGCATTGTGTAATCTATGGGGGTCCCTTTTCAGCCGGCGGGACCGGCTACACAAACGCAGGCCATATAAATTCCGGGCGCAGATCGAGCTGAGAATCGGCCGACCCATACCACCCGGGGAACTGACTGCAGAACGGCTGGAAGATGATATCAGGTCGTTGCGGGGGGAGGATCGTTAGACGTATCGCTGATTCTGTCGTCCTGTAGTTCTTTGATCATTTCAATCGCCCGCGGAACTTCTGCCTCGTTCAATACCCAAAGTTGAGGGATAACTTCAACAAAAGGTAGTTCACCAAGGCCACCGGTACCAAACTGATTCTTCATGAACGTTTGAATATCATTGGCTTCAAGAACCGACTGGAAATAGCCAACAAGGGTAATATCAAAATCTTCAAAAACCTTGATCATCATTATCTCTCAAACATCCCGACTTCGCTGGGAGGATACATTACAATGACAGACACCATGAAGAAAATGCGCAAAGAGCCGGAACAATGGCGGGAGCAACTGGATCCGGAACAGTATCACGTGACCCGCGAAGCAGGCACCGAAGCACCTTTCAGTGGTCAGTACTGTGAGCACGTTGATAAAGGTTACTATCTGTGCGTCTGCTGCGGACACAAGCTGTTTGATTCGGACAGTAAATATCATTCAGGTTGTGGTTGGCCAAGTTTTCATGGCGAGTTGGACACAGCGGAAATTGCCCAACGTGTTGATAACAGCCATGGCAGGCATCGTATCGAACTGCTCTGCCCACAATGTGATGCGCACCTTGGCCATATATTTGATGACGGCCCACCACCGACGGGACTGCGCTATTGCATCAACTCGGTGGCGCTCGAGTTTGTCCCGGATCCGCAGGAGTGATCATTTTAGTACATTGATCAGAGACACCTTAATATCCAGCCTATGACCCGGTTTGTGCTAACGCCTTATGTGTCAGGTTTGCTTCTGGTTCTGGTTCTGACAGCCTGCTCCGGCCCGGGGTACTACGTGCAGGCCATGTCCGGCCAATGGAAGCTGATGCACACACGCCAGGATGTTCAATCCCTGCTGGATGATCCTGACACCCCGCCTGAGCTCGTGGCGCAATTGGAAACTGCTCAACAGATCATTGAATTTGCAGAAACCAGGCTGGATCTGCCTGCCAACGGCAGCTACTCCAGCTACGCCAGGCTTGACGGCGACACCCTGGTCTGGAATGTCGTCGCCACTGAAGAGTTTTCACTGCAACCCAAAAAGTGGTGTTTCGTGGTTGCAGGCTGCCTGCCCTATCGTGGATTTTTCAAAGAGCAAAACGCAGAACGTTCGGCCGCGAAGCTGCGTGCAAGGGGGATGGACGTATACCTCGCAGGTGCACCTGCATATTCCACACTGGGAAAATTCAAAGACCCCTTGCTCAGCACCATGCTGACCGGTTCTGATATTCACATGGCTGCCTACCTGTTTCATGAATTGGCCCATCAGCGTCTGTATATAAAAGGAGACGGTCAGTTTAATGAAAGTTTTGCTGGTTTCATGGAGCAGGCGGGTGTGCAAGCCTGGCTGGAAGCCAGAGGACGGCAGGCTGAACTGCAACAATGGCAAATTTTGCAAAATGCCAGTGAAGATTTCAACTTACTTATCGGCAATGCTCGTGAGCGACTGGCTGAGCTTTATCGTTCAGACCGGAGTGACGCAGACAAACGCAGGCTGAAGGATGAAATTCTGCAGGGAATAACACAAGCCTATCAGCAACTGGCAGCGGACAAATGGAATAATAAGCGTTACTTCTCAGAATGGTTTAGCAAACCACTCAACAATGCCAGGCTGGCACTCTACAATACGTATCAGGGTGGGCAGTGTGCTTTCCAGAACCTGTTCACGCAGGCCAACGGGAATATGCAGGAATTTCACCGTCTGGCGCAGAAGCAGTCCGTCATGAAAAAAGAGGAGCGCAAGAAATGGTTAAAACAAACGTGTGTAGCCATTGCGTCTGCAGGCAAATTGTGACACCTTGCCCGCTTACCGGACTTTCCAACCCCGATCCCTTGGTACATTATGCGGGCTGAGCCTGATCAAACACGAAACCGACTTGTGATCCCGACAAAGACAAGCCTGCCGATCTTGCTATTGGCCCTCTCTGTGGTGCTGGCCTCCAGTTGGAATACAGGATTCGCGTCCGAAAGTGACGAACCGGTGATGGCCTGCCCAAAACCCAGCCTCGCCCCGTTGCGAAATGCGACACCGGATCGTACATCCTCTCCTATTACCCTGAAAACCAATCAGTTTGATGCCGGCGATGCAAAAGTCGCCGAGGCACGTGGGAAAGTGGAGTTGCGTCGGGCAGACCAGTTGTTGAAGACCGAGATTCTGCGTTATGACCCGGAAACTGAAACCGTTACGATGCCGGGTAAAGTACAGTACAAAGACTCGGTTCTGCATATCAGCGGCGCCAGCGCACAATATAATTTCGCAACCGATGGCGGCCGCTTCACAGACGTTGACTATGGCTTGACCAACTCAAGCGCGAATGGCAGTGCTGATGAAGTCGTGGTCAATTCGGGGAACCACTCCGTGTTGCAGAATATACGGTTCAGCACCTGCCCGGGACCCCACCCGGAATGGGTGCTCACTGCCAAAGAGCTGGAACTGGACTTTGATACTGGTATCGGCAAGGCCAAGGGTGCCAAGCTCGAGTTTTTCGACGTACCGATTCTATATTTGCCTTACATGTCGTTTCCCATCGATGACCGCCGTAAATCCGGTTTTCTTTACCCCTTTCTCAGTACGGCAAACGACAATGGATTCGAAATCAGTTCTCCTTATTACTGGAACATCGCACCCAATCAGGACGCCACCATTACACCACGTTTTTTCACTGGCCGCGGCCTCATGTTGACATCCGAATATCGGTTTATTACCCGCCGGACCGGCGGCACCCTGAATGTTGACTATTTGCCCAGCGACAAGAAGACCGGGGAACGCCGCTACCACTACCGTTTCAAACACGATGCGCGTCTCAGTAAACGCTGGGGTAGCCGGATACTTGTGGACAGAATCAGCGATGACCGGTTCTTTCAGGACTTCAGCAACAGCCTGGCTGGCGCATCGCGGCAATATCTGAGGAACAAGGCCGGTATAACCGGCAGTGGCCGCTACTGGACCTTTTCCGCAATTGCCGATGTTTTCCAGGTTGTTGACGAATCGGTAAGCGCTCCCAACGAGCCGTACAGAAGGCTTCCACGCCTCGCCTTCGGCCTTGACCGGCCATTGGGGAGTGCGGGACTGAGACTGCAAGTGGACACTGAGCTGGTCTATTTTGACCGCAACTCCGGTGTCACGGGTTCACGCCTGGATATTTACCCGCGTCTTGAGTGGAATATCGACACCGACTGGGGTTATATGCGCCCGAGTTTAGGCTACCGCTATACATCTTATGAGCTCAACTGGCGCGGACAGCCAGGCGTAACATCTCCTCAGCGTGGTACCGAGATTATCAGTTTTGACAGTGGCTTGTTCATGGAGAGATACCGTGACAACGGGATGGTCCAGACGCTGGAACCCCGGCTATTTTATCTGTATGTGCCCTATAAAAACCAGGATGATCTACCAGACTTTGATTCGGCGCCATTTACCTTCGGCTTCAGTCAACTCTTTCACTACAATCGTTTTACCGGCGCAGACAGGCAATCTGATGCCAATCAGTTAACCCTGGCGCTGACCACACGGTCTTCCAATCAGAATACCGGCCAGGAATTATGGAGCTTGAGTTTTGGTCAGATTGCATATTTTGAGAGCCAGCGGGTTACGCCGGCCCGCAGCAAGCTTGTGGATGATACCGCATCGCCTTTCATTGCCGAGTTTGTCCTGCATCCGACAGGAAAACTGAGCAGCCGCGTCAGCGCGCAGTGGAACTGGCAAACCAGTGAATTTGACGTCGCCGTGCTTGGCGTCACCCACAAGACAACCAACGGACAGCGCCTCGGTGCCGAATATCGTTTCCGACGTGGCAGACTGGATCAATTTGATCTTCGTTACTACCAACCCATCAATGAACGCTGGAAGGTCTTGGGCCGGGTGACTTATTCATTGCAGGATTCGGCTTTACTGGGTGCTGAAGCAGGCTTTGAATACGATAGTTGCTGCTGGGCCCTGCGGGTGGTGGCCAGGCGATTCCTCAGGAACCGAGCGGGCGATTACCGGGATGCCGTTTATGTGCAATTACTGCTCAAAGGGCTGACCAACATTGGTCGCAGAGCCGCTCCGTTATTTTATGACCTTGCAGACTAATGGTCCAACAAGCCATACAAACACCTGCTCGTTGCAAAACACCGATCAGAGCTTCGCTCGCTGTCAGTATGGGTTAAAATAGACGGTTCGAGTTGGTGTGCAATCACTTAAACCCGGTTTAGACAATATGACAGACCCCTGGAGACAGACCTATATGAAATATTCAAACCAACCCATGGGCCGCCCCATGGTATGGCTTGCAAGCGTTGCCCTTTTGACAATACTTGCGGCCAACACGCTGCAGGCCCAGTCATTGCAGACCCAGGAAAGGCAGCCAATAGATTCTATTGTCGCATTGGTTGATGACGACATCATTCTGCGCAGTGAGCTGGATCTTGCTATCAAGGGAATCGTGGACAGAATTCGTCAACAGGGCGGCGAACTGCCACCCAGGCACCTGCTTGAAAAACAGGTGCTGGAACGCCTGATCATTCGCAGGCTGCAGTTGCAAAGAGCTTTTCAAACCGGCATCCGTATCAGCGATACCGATATTGACCAGACGTTGCTCAGACTTTCCCAGCAGAACAATCTCAGCTTGATGCAAATGCGCCAGGTGATTGAGGCCGATGGGGAGAGTTTTGCAGAGTTCCGCCAGAATATCGGTGAAGAAATGATGACCGAGCGCCTGCGCCAACGCGTGGTCAACGGCATGGACCCGATTACCGAGACGGAAATAGAGATCCTGCTGGCCTCGGACCGCTTTAGCAGCGGTGAATACAATATCTCCCACATCCTTATTGCTTTACCCGAAGGCGCCACACCGCAACAGATTGCTGCGCAGGAAAGCAAGGCAAACAATGTCTACCAGCAACTGGAGGAAGGCCTGGATTTTGCCTCGGCCGCCATCAGCTATTCCGACAGCCAGGAAGCACTTGAAGGAGGCCTGGTCGGCTGGCGTGATCTGAACTCTGTTCCCGTGGTATTTTCTGAAGCCATCAAAAACCTGCGGGCGGGCCAGTTCACTGTTCCTATCCGCAGTCAGGCCGGATTTCACATCGTGCGGGTCAATGATTACCGTGATCGCAGCCAGGTGATGGCGACTGAATATCATGCACGCCACATCATGATCGAGGCCAATGATCTGATCGGCCCGCGCGAAGCCATGCAGCAAATCCGGGATATTCACAAAAAACTGAATGATGGGCAGGACTTTGAAGCGCTGGCCAAGGAATATTCCGATGATGTTGCCAGTGCCAATATCGGCGGCGACATGGGCTGGTTCGCCCCTCAGGCTTATGGCGAGCGCATAGAACAGACTTTGACGGCGATGAAAGACGGCGATATCTCTGAGCCTTTCCAGACCGAAAATGGCTGGCATATTATCCAACGCCTCGGCGTGCGCGAAAAAGACGTGACCGACGCTGCACTGCGTAATGCCGCCCGCAATAACCTGCGGCAGCAGAAAATGGATATCGAAATAGAGCGTTTTCTGCAGCAGATGCGGGACGAGGCGTTCGTCGAAATCAGGCTGCCCTCATAGGACCTGTGCGCAGGCCCGGGGAATTGCGGACAAATCATGATAAGAGACGTCCCGGTGCTCGCCCTGACACCGGGCGAGCCTGCCGGCATCGGTCCGGAATGCGCCATCCGACTTGCCCACGAGCACCCCGAGTTACGCCTGCTGGCTGTCGCCGACCCGCAGCTGTTAACTGACACTGCCACCGCGCTCGGGTTGAAACTGCCCATTACCTTGTGGCAGCCTGGCGAGAACGTATCAGCCGGCAAGCTCCATTGCTTTCCACACGCACTTGCTCAGCCGGCCACGGTCGGCCGGCTCGACCCGGCAAATGCTGCCTACGTGGTTTCCACTATCAAATCGGCAGTCAGGCTGGTACGTTCCGGTCATGCCGGTGCACTGGTTACGGGGCCGGTCCATAAAGGTGTGATTAACGACGCCGGTATTGCATTCAGTGGTCACACAGAATTACTGGCTGAATTATCCGCTGTCAAGAAAGTGGTCATGATGCTGGCTGCAGACAGGCTCCGGGTAGCTCTGGTAACCACACACCTGCCTCTGCGTGAGGTACCTGATGCCATTACACGGGAAAACGTCAGCGCCACCATTCGTATCACACACCAGGATTTGCAGCACCGGTTTGATATACAGGATCCAGCACTCCAGGTACTGGGCCTGAATCCGCATGCAGGCGAAGGCGGACACCTGGGTAGCGAGGATGCAGAGCACATCCAGGCAGCCATAGATGATTGCAGGAAAGAAGGCATCAATGCTTTTGGTCCGGTGCCTGCCGATACGGCCTTCACACCGCCACGATTGGCAAGCTGTGATGCGGTGGTTGCCATGTATCATGATCAGGGCCTGCCGACGCTAAAACATGCGGGCTTTGGCAATGCAGTGAATATCACCCTCGGCCTGCCGTTTATCCGAACCTCGGTGGGTCACGGCACAGCACTGGATATTGCCGGACAGAATCGCGCCAATGCTTCCAGTATGGTCGTCGCTGCGCTGGTTGCGCAACGCTTGTGCCGATAAAATCGAGCGTATGAAACACCGGCCACGTAAGCGCTTCGGGCAGAATTTCCTGCACGACCAGCATGTTATTGACCGCATTATTGCCAGCATTGACCCTCGGCCCACCGATTTGCTGCTTGAAATAGGACCCGGCCGGGCAGCACTGACTGAACCATTGCTGGCGAGTGGCGCCGAACTGCATGTGCTGGAAATCGACCGGGACCTGGTAGCAAAGTTGCAAAAACAGTTCGCGCACGCTGATAACATGACAATCCACTCACATGATGCATTGCAGGTTGATTTTTCAGAGATCACCGGCAATCGCCCTTTCCGGTTAATTGGTAATTTGCCTTACAATATTTCCACACCACTGATTTTTCACCTGTTGCGCTGGCACCAACTGGTCATTGACATGCACTTCATGCTGCAAAAAGAAGTGGTAGAACGCATGGCATCGGGACCCGGCAGCAAGGCCTATGGTCGTTTATCAGTCATGACGCAGTTTCGCTGCGACATTACGCCGTTGTTTGACGTGCAACCGGAAAGCTTTACACCCGCACCTGCGGTTTGCTCCAGCGTTGTCCGTTTACAACCGTTGCATGTACCCCCGGTTGAGTCTGGGTCGGACAAGAGCCTGGAGCGGGTGGTCGCGACGGCTTTTTCCCAACGCCGTAAAACCCTGCGTAACAGCCTTCGAAGTTTACTCAGTGCAGAGCAAATACTTGCCGCCGGCATTGACCCCAGGCTGCGGGCTGAACAACTCAGTCTGTCGCAATTTGCCGCGCTTGCACGGGCACTGCCTTATGATGCAGACTGATAGCCTGTCAGCAGGCACTCATCCAGCATTCAGAAAATGGTAGTCAAAAAATGAACCTCAATATCCCGGTCCGCGTGGTAGCACAACCTGAGTTTCTCGGCCAACATGACGAAAAGTTCGCCTTTGCCTATACCATCTATATCACCAACCACTCGGATCAAAGTATCACCTTGCGTAACCGCCACTGGATCATTACGCATGCGGATGGCACGGTGGAGGAAGTCATTGGTGAAGGTGTGATTGGCGAGACTCCGGAACTGGCGCCGGGGGCCTCCTACAATTATACCAGTGGGGCCTTGATTCCCACACCAGTGGGATCGATGAAAGGATCATACGGCTTTGTCACCAGCGATGGTCACTCCTTCCGTGCCGAGATTCCCGAGTTTACACTGCACGCCCCGGACACCCCGCTTCACTAGGGCCTGCTGCCACTTGTCTACTTATCTGCTAGGGGACGTTCAGGGCTGCCACAAGGCTTTGCAAAGGATTTTAGAAAAAATTGCTTTTGATCCAGCCACTGACAGGCTCTGGTGCTGTGGCGATGTGGTCCACCGCGGCGGCCAGTCATTGCAGGTTTTACGCCTGCTCAAAGACCTCGGTGAATCAGTCAGCATCAGCCTGGGCAATCACGACCTGCACCTGCTGGCAACCCACCAGCGCCACCCCGGCGGTGGGTCAGGCAACAATGAGTTTGATGAAGTATTGCTGGCGCCGGATTGTAACCTGCTGTTGGATTGGTTGAGTACACAACCACTGGCTTGCTGGTCACAGGAGCATCGTTTGCTCAGGGTCCACGCAGGCGTCATACCCCAATGGACCTGGCAGGCAGCGGTTAGTGCCGGTCAGGAAGTGTCTGCTGTTTTGCAGTCTGACCAACGTGGAAAATTTTTACGCAAGATGTATGGCAACCGCCCACGACTGTGGCGGGACAACAGAACCGGCTGGGGACGCCTGCGCCTGATCACCAATATCCTGACACGCATGCGTTTTTGCGATCACGCCGGCCGGGGCGCCTACCAGGTTTCCGGTCCACCAGGTTCCCAGCCACGAAAATACCGACCGTGGTACAAACACAAGCACCGGCAAACAAGGGACATTACCGTTGCATTTGGGCACTGGGCAGCATTGGGATTGCGTATAAAAAAACGCTACATCGCGATGGATTCCGGCTGCGTATGGGGGGGGCAGCTGAGCGCCCTGAGACTGGAAGACCGGGTTGTTTACCAGGTAGACTGCCATTAAACCCGTTCAAGCTCAATGATCCGGTAGGCCAGGCCGTTGTCATCATTGGCCTGAAAGCGGCGCTCTTTAATTTGTTGCCATTGCTGATCATGCCACGCGGGAAACCAGGTATCCGCTTGTGGCTCGATATCAATGAGTGTGAGAACCATGCGCTGCGCAAGCGGCAGGGCCAGTGCGTATAGCTGGCCACCGCCTATCACCATGATTTCCCCACTGCGGGAAATATCGACGGCTGCAGCGAGCGAGGTACATACATCCGCACCGGCAGCCTCAAATTCCGGATTGTGCGTAATCACAATATTCTGACGTCCGGGCAATGGTCTGCCAATGGCTTGCCAGGTTTTACGGCCCATCACAATGGCCTTGCCCATTGTTGTCTGCTTGAAATGCTGTAACTCAGCAGGCAGGTGCCAGGGCATGTGTCCATTGAGCCCGATTTCCCTGTTCCTGCCCATCGCTGCAATCAAGGTAACTTTTTTCTGCATATCAAATAGCAATGGGTGCTTTTATGCCCGCGTGGCATTGATAATTTTGCAACTTGAAGTCCTCGTAAACAAAAGCAAACAGGTCTTTCTGGTTAGAATTGATGTGCATGGCCGGCAGCGGAAAGGTGGTCCGTGACAGCTGTGTATTGACCTGTTCAAGGTGATTCAGATAGATATGTACATCACCGAGCGTAATGATGAAATCACCGGGTGCCAAGTCTACCACCTGGGCTACCATCATAGTCAGCAACGCATAGGATGCAATATTGAATGGAAGACCCAGAAACGCATCGGCACTGCGCTGATACATCTGGCAACTCAATTTTCCATCGGCCACATAAAACTGAAACATCGTATGACACGGCGGCAGAGCCTGCAGGCCGGCCCGGGCGTTATCCCGGGGGCTGCGTGACTCATCCGGCAGCACCGCCGGATTCCAGGCCGAGATAACATGCCGACGGGAATACGGGCGCTCACGCAGGTCATCCAGCAGCAGCCTGAACTGGTCGATATGCCTGCCATCTGCTGCCACCCAGTCCCGCCACTGAGCACCGTATACCGGTCCAAGGTTGCCTGTTTCATCGGCCCACTCATCCCAGATTGAGACACCGTTTTCATTCAGATAGACAACATTGGTGCCACCTTTTAAGAACCACAGCAGTTCATAAATGATCGAGCGCAAGTGCAGTTTTTTGGTCGTCACACAAGGGAATCCCCGGGCAAGATCAAAACGCATCTGGTAACCAAACAGGCTGATGGTGCCGGTACCGGTCCGGTCCTCCCTGCGACTGCCCTTGTCCATGATATCTTGCAAGAGTTGCAGATAATTTTGCATATTTATAAATTGCCCTGTGGCTGCTGCCAGTCAAACCGGTAGGCAAGCAGCATGATAATGGCCCCTGCAGCAATCATCGGTATCGACAAGACCATCCCCATCGTCAGCCATTGCATTGCGAGAAAACCGAGGTGATTGTCCGGTTGCCGGAAAAACTCTACAAAGAGACGAAATATTCCGTAGCCGAGCAGGAACAGCCCTGAAACAGCAGCGGTCGGCCTGGGCCTGGCGGAATACCACATCAGGATAATAAATAAAGTCAGGCCTTCCAGGCCGGCCTGGTACAACTGGCTCGGGTGACGTGCAAGGTGATCCAGCGCCCCGGATCGCCATGCTTCGTTCATTGCTGCAACATCACCCGGAGCGTAACCTGTTGATCTGGCAAAAATCATCGCCCAGGGCACGTCCGTCAGACGCCCCCATAACTCACCTCCGATAAAATTACCCAGGCGCCCGAATGCGAGCCCCAGGGGTACCAGCGGTGCCACAAAATCGGCCACCTGCCAGAAAGACTTGCCTGTGCGCCTGCCAAACCAGGCCATCGCCAGGATTACGCCTAACAACCCGCCATGGAAGGACATTCCGCCATCCCAGACCCTGAACAGCGACAGCGGATCTTGCAGCAACCGGTCAAAGCCATAAAACAGCATATAACCGATCCGTCCGCCAAAAATTACACCGAGCATGCCGTAAAACAGAACATCACTGACATCCTGCTTGCTCCAGCCACACCAGCCCCGTGTGGTGGCCAGGCGATTGCCGATCAGCCAGAAAGACAGGAACGCCAGCAGGTACATCACGCCGTACCAGTGAATGTCCAGGGGGCCGATAGAGATTGCAACCGGATCGAAATTGATTAAAGGATATTTGGGTGGCACCCGCCAACTCCATGTAGGATAACCGCAAGCAGCATATGACAGTCGCGGAGTACTGGCAAGCCATGTTAAACACACGCCATGAAGGAATGGGGAAACTGCCATGAATCGACTCTCCGGCAACTCCAGTCTCTACCTGGAGCAACATGCCGAAAACCCGGTGAACTGGCAGCCCTGGGACCAGGTCGCGCTGAATGAAGCACGCACCCGCAACATCCCGATCCTGCTTTCCATCGGCTACAGTGCCTGCCACTGGTGCCATGTGATGGCACATGAATCCTTCGAAGATCCGGCCACCGCAGCCTTGATGAATGACCTTTATGTCAATATCAAGGTGGATCGCGAGGAGCGCCCCGACCTGGACAAGGTCTACCAGTTATCGCACCAGCTATTCAACGGCCGTGGTGGTGGCTGGCCGCTAACGGTGTTCCTCGACCCGCAAGACCTGTCGCCCTTTTTTACCGGCACTTATTTCCCGCCCCAGGCCCGCCACGGAATGCCGGCATTTCAGGATGTACTGCAGCAATTGCGCAGTTGGTTCGATTCACAGCGGGAAGAAATCAAAAGGCAGTCTGCCAATCTGCACATGGCCATCGTATCCATTCAGGGCGTGGCAGAGCATGCCGGCGAACTCACTGAAGAACCTCTGAACCAGGCTGTCCAGACAATCCTGCAACAGCACGACCGTGAGCATGGCGGCTTTGGTGGTGCACCCAAATTTCCGCAGGCGCCCGTGCTGGCCTTGACCAAACGTTTGCGTAGTGGCGATGCTGCTACCGGCATGGAAGCAATCCTTCATCAAACCCTGCAAGCAATGGCCGACGGCGGTTTACGCGACCATCTGGATGGTGGTTTTTTCCGCTACACCGTGGACGGTGACTGGACCATACCCCATTTTGAGAAAATGCTGTACGACAATGCATTACTACTGCCCTTGTACGCGGAAGCATCTGCCCGACAGCACGCAACGCAGGGCCAGGGTACTGGTTTTGCTGAGGTTGCCATCGGCATTGTTGACTGGCTGGATAAGCAGATGGCATCTGCGGAGGGTGGTTATTATGCAAGCATTGACGCCGACGCCGATGGCATTGAAGGCGGCTTTCATGTCTGGACGGTCACGCAAATACGCAACGCGCTTAACGATGCGCAATACCATTGCTTCAGCCAGGCTTATGGGCTGGATCAAGTGCCAAACTTTGAAGGCGAGTTCTGGCATTTTAAGCGGCGGGTTTCCACCCTTACTCTGGCCGAAGATGGCTTGCGCTCAACTGAACAGATTGATGCGCTTTTGCAACAATCCAGAAACATCCTGGTTCAGCGCCGCAGCGAACGGATTCAACCCACCACGGACCCTAAGCGTCTGACTGGCTGGAATGCACTCCTTATTAATGGTCTGGTGCGGGCCGGCGTGGCCCTGGACAAACCCGCATGGACAGACCGGGCCATGCAGGTCCTGGAACTTCTGCAGGCACAAATGTGGCTGGATCAACAGTTATACACCGTGCGTTCGAAAGGCTGCTCCTATTATCCTGCTTACCTGGAGGATTATGCATGGCTGCTACAGGCTGCGTTGGCGGTATTGCGTGAGCGCTGGCGCGACGATTTTTACCTGTTTGCGATTGAGCTTGCAGACAGCATCTTGAAACGCTTCATGGACGACAGGCACGGCGGGTTCTTTTTTACTGCGGCCGGGCAGGACGCACCGTTGCATCGTATCCGGCCGAACCAGGACGATGCAACGCCCTCTGCTGCCGGCAGCGCGATTATGGGCTTAATACAGCTCGGGTATTTAAGCGGTAACAACGACTACCTGGAGGCGGCCCGATCCGGTTTATTGACTTCACTTCCCGCTATGCAGCAGCATCCGATGGCCCATGCCAGCCTGCTTTGTGCCCTCGACGAATACTTAAACCCACCACCACAAGTGATCATTGCCGGCACAGACACGAAGAAGAAAGCAGCCATTCATCAGGCCCTGCATACAATGGATGGGGTACACTGCTACGCGTTGGCGCCGGGCAGCAGGAACCTGCCGGGTACCCTGGGCGCATTTGGTGATCGTGCAGACCTGTTGGTATATGTTTGCCGCGACCAGCATTGTCTGCCACCCGTAACATCGCTGGATGCAGTCATTCAACATTTAGGATTTAATGGTCATTAGCCATGCTTGAGGTCGCTCTGCCAAACATGCACGCATTGGCGGTCATGGTTTTGATCGTCATCGCATTGGTGCTGTTTACCCGCGACAACATCCCGCTGGAGACGACCAGTCTGGTTGTTCTGGTCGCACTGGCGATCGGCTTTCAGCTGTTCCCCTTTGAATCAGACGGCCAGGTCCTCGCCCCCAGTGATTTCTTTTTGGGATTTGGCAACCGTGCACTGATCGCTGTTTCAGCACTTATGATCGTCGGCCAGGGCCTTATCAGCACGGGTGCGCTTGAACCTGTCGGCCGTCTTCTGGCCAGGCTATGGCGGCGCAGTCCGGCAATTTCACTTTTATTAACCCTGGTTCTGACTGCTTTCCTGAGTGCTTTTATCAACAACACGCCCATCGTCGTTTTGATGCTGCCCATAATGATTGGTGTAGCCGTCAAAACCGGCATGTCACCTTCGGGCTCCCTGATCCCGATGGGTTTCGCCAGCATCGTCGGCGGCATGGCTACAACCATCGGCACCTCCACTAACCTGCTGGTTGTCAATGTTGCAGCCGACATGGGGATGGAACGATTCAATATGTTTGATTTTATCGGTCCTGTGCTGGTCGCCGGGTCCGTGGCAATTCTGTACCTGTGGCTGGTCGCACCCAGATTGCTGCCGCAACGTGCACCACCCATGAACCGTGGTGTATCAAGGGTATATACCGCCCAAATCAAGTTAAAAGCCAACAGCCCGGTGGTCGGCCGCTCACTGGCAGATGCCATTACGCGCTCGGGGGAGAACATGAAGGTGGAAACCATTCAGCGCGGTAAAAGTGTATTTATCAACCCGTTGCCGGATGTGAAGTTACGTGGCGGAGATCGCATCACGATCAGTGACACGCAGCAGAACCTGCGGGAATTTGCCCGCCTGCTCGGCGGTGCCTTGTACTCCGGCGAACACGAGGTCGATGCCAGTCACCCACTCTCGGCAGAAGGCCAGCAAATTGCAGAAGTGGCTGTAACACCGAGTTCGAGGCTAAACGGGGTGCGCATAGGCAATGCCGGCTTGCTATCGCGCTTTAAGCTCAGATTGCTGGCTTTTAATCGGTTTGAAGGTATGGAGGAACGGGAATCCCCAGGGCTGGATGAGACGCGCTTGCGCGCGGGTGACGTTTTATTGGTGCAATCAACGCTCAAGAACCTGGCTGACCTGAAACAGAGCTCAGATTTTCTGATACTGGACGGCAGCATCAAGTTGCCCAAGGCAGACAAAGCACCCATCGCACTGGCTGTTATCATCGGTGTTGTCGGACTGGCTGCAATGCGCATTATGCCCATAGAAATCAGTGCATTACTAGGCTGTCTGGTACTAATCCTGACCGGTTGCCTGAACTGGAAGGACGCCATGCATGCGCTCAGTACGCAGGTCATATTGATTATCGTAGCATCGCTGGCCATGGGTATGGCCCTGCTCAAGACGGGCGGTGCCGACTACCTGGCCAACCTGTTTGTCCACATCACCTTTGGTGCACCACCGTCAATCGTGCTGATGGGACTGATGTTGATGATGAGCGTTTTGACCAACGTCGTGTCCAATAATGCCGCTGCCGTCATTGGAACACCAATCGCCATCAGTATTGCGCAACAGCTTGGCCTGCCATTGGAGCCCTTCGTGCTAGCGGTTATTTTCGGTGCCAACCTGAGCTTTGCAACGCCCATGGCTTACCAGACTAATGTGCTGATCATGAACGCCGGCGGCTATAAATTTGGGGATTTTGTCCGTGTCGGTGTGCCGTTGACAATTATCACGTGGCTGATTTTAAGCGGGGTTCTGATCTGGGCTTACAGCCTGTGAAGAATCATTCATTGACTGAAAGGCTCTCAAATTATAGAGTGTTCCCCCAACCCTAACCAATCAAAACCTTTTGAAACCATTGAGACGAAGCATGTTAAACATTAGAAAGATTCCCTGTCTATTGTCCTCGGTCTTCATTTACGCCGTTATCGGCCTGTCAACTCAGGCTTTCGCGGCGACAATTAATGAAGTCATGCAGGAAGGTGAGAGTCGCGCAGACGCCGGCACAAATGCACAAAAAAAGGTCGATTCTGTTGCCGATCAGACCGAGAAAATTGTGAACGACTATCGGGCGGTCACAAAGGTGGTTGATGGACTCAAAGTCTATAACGCCTTACTGCAAACCCAGCTGAACAACCAGGAATCCGAAATGCAGGCCCTGTCGGACTCCATCGGCAATATCGCACTGATTGAGCGGCAGATCGTACCCTTGATGATCCGTATGCTGGACGCACTGGAGGGGTTTGTGGCACTGGATACCCCGTTCCTGATGAAGGAGCGCACAGAGCGTATTGCACGCCTGCGTGAAATGATGGAGCGTTCGGATGTTGCGGCCGCTGAAAAATTACGCCGTGTGATTGAGGGTTACCAAATCGAAAATGACTATGGCCGGACAATTGAAGCCTATAAAGGCTCCACCGAAGTCAATGGTAGGGAACTCGAGGTAGACTTTCTGCGCATCGGCCGTGTCGCACTGCTGTACCAGACCGTTGGCGGTGCTACCACCGGCGCCTGGGATTCAACTGTGCGTGATTTTGTAGAACTCCCGCCAGCAACCTATCAGGCCCAGGTCGCACAGGGACTGAAGATTGCACGTAAACAGATTGCACCGGACTTGCTCGTTGTTCCGGTAGCTGCGCCAACGAGGGCAATTCAATGATTAGCTTAATTAAAAAAATTGGTCTGGCCAGCAGCTTGTTACTGGCTTCAACCATGGTAGCCCAGGCGGCTACAGCAGTTTCACTGGATGAGCTTCTGCAGCAGGTAAAATCCGGTCGGGTAGCGGATGCCGCTGAAAACAAAGCCAGGCTGGACCAATTTCGCGCCAACCGGGCAGCACAGGTGAAAGCACTCAAAGCTGAACGGGCTGAACAGAAACGGCAAGAACAGCTTTCTGTCCGGATGGAAAAGCAATTCGAGGTAAACGATTCCAAAATCATTGATCTGGAGCGGGCTTTTAAGGAGCGTCTGGGCGGCCTGAAAGAGTTGTTCGGGGTGCTGCAGCAGGCTTCAGGCGACGCACGCGGGCAGTTTGAAACTTCACTGACACAGGTGCAATATCCTGAACGTACAGAATTCCTGCTTGAGTTCGCCAAGAAGATGGGACAGTCAAACCGACTCGCTTCGTTGGAGGAAATCGAGCGTTTGTGGTTTGAACTGCAACGCGAAATGACCGCTACAGGCAAAGTTGTCACCTTTAACGCCGTCGTCGTTAACGCCAGTGGCGAGGAAGCTATGCAGGAAGTGACCCGCATTGGTGCATTCAACGTCGTTTCAGAAGGCAAGTACCTGGAGTTTGTACCGGAAACCGGACGGCTGGTCGAATTGCAACGTCAGCCACAAAGCCGCTATACCAGCCGTATTAGTGCTCTGACCAGCGCCACTTCAGGCATGTATCCCATTGGTCTGGATCCGACACGCGGCCAACTGCTCAGCCTGTTGGTGCAGTCACCAAGCCTGATGGAGCGCATTGCGCAAGGCAAGACGGTCGGTTACGTCATTATCGCTCTCGGTATTTTTGGCTTGCTGATGGCAATCTGGCGCCTGCTGGCTCTTTCCGCCACCAGCGCCAAGGTTAACCGACAGATCAAGAACCTTGACAACCCCAGTCCCGACAACCCGCTTGGCCGTGTCCTGTCTGTTGACAAGGAAGGTGATGGTGAAGACCTTGAGACCATGGAACTCAAACTCGGCGAGGCCATACTCAGGGAAACACCAAAATTTAACGCCATGTTGCCGATGTTGAAAATCATCGCCGTGGTCGCACCGCTGCTTGGTCTGTTGGGTACAGTGACCGGTATGATCGTAACCTTCCAGGCCATTACCCTATACGGTGCCGGCGATCCGAAACTGATGGCCGGCGGTATTTCAACCGCCCTGGTGACCACGGTACTCGGCCTGACGGTTGCTATTCCGATGGTATTCCTGCACACGCTGGTTGCCAGCCGTGCCAGGAGACTGACGCAGATACTGCAGGAAGAAGCTGCGGGTATGCTCGCAGAGCGTGCCGAAGGCAAGCAGTCATCCGTATAAGGTAGCAGAGATATGGATGCCATTTATTACTACCTGCCGGCACTGGAAACCGTTCGGGATTTCATGGAATTGGGTGGGATCGTGCTGTACGTGATCGGCTTGCTGCTCATGTTCATGTGGGTGCTGATCTTTGAAAGACTGGTATACCTCCGCTACGGACACAGGCGCCTTGTGGAAGCTGCCCAGAAGATATGGGAGGCTCGTACCGACCATAAATCCTGGCAAGCCCATCAGATACGCATGCGCCTGGTGTCGCAGGTCTCCGCTCAGGTGGAGCGCAATATACCCATGATTCAGACCTGTGTGGCTTTAAGCCCACTACTCGGATTACTGGGAACAGTCACCGGCATGATAGAAGTTTTTGACGTGATGGCCACATCTGGCTCCAGTAGCCCACGATCCATGGCAGCCGGCGTTTCCAAGGCAACCATACCGACCATGGCCGGTATGGTTGCAGCACTCTCCGGCGTAGCAATGGGTACCTATTTACAACGCAAGGTAGGCAGGGAGCGCGCACTGCTTGCCGATCACCTTGTCGTAGAACACGAGTGACTGATATGTCACTGGAGAAATAAATGAAACAGTTTTATCAACCTGAGCCCGAAGAAGAAACGGCGATTGATATCACGCCCATGCTGGACGTGGTATTCATTATGCTTATCTTTTTTATTGTTACAGCGACGTTCGTCAAAGAGGCCGGCATAGATGTTAACCGGCCAGAAGCTGCTACTGCGGTTAAAAAGGAAAATGCCAATATCCTGATTGCGATCGGACCCAACAATGATGTTTGGATTGACAGGCGTCAGATCGATATTCGCTCGGTACGCCCCAATATTGAACGCTTACATGCCGAGAACCCACAAGGGTCAGTGGTTATACAAGCTGACAAAGAATCAAAAACGGACACACTCATCCAGGTCATGGATGCGGCCCGGCAGGCTGGCGTTTACAACATCTCGATCGCAGCGAATAAACCTTAAGCACCGCTATGTCAGCAACAATTAATCAAACTTTAGTACAAAACCAGACGGGGAGCCTGGTCAGGATAGTGATCGGCATTATTTTGGGACTGGCTGTAACCTTAAGCCTGTTTTGGTTAATGCAATATTTGATTGCAACCGCAGATCGCAGCCTGAATGAAGACAGCGTTGGAACCATGCTGGATTTCGTTCGGGTCAAGCGCGATGAATCTATCCAGCGCCGGCAATTAAAGCCGAAAAAGCCACCACCCCCGGAAGCGGCGCCACCGCAGCCACCCACACCTCAGTTGGATGATTTGAACCCCAATGCTGAAAAAATTGCAATTTCAGCCGTACCGGTGGAAACCAACATCAAAATGACAGGCGGATTCAGCCTCGGTGTTGGCGAGGGTGATTACCTTCCCATCGTAAAAGTAGCGCCCATCTACCCCAATCGGGCTTTAACCCGTGGCGTGGAAGGGTATTGCGTTGTCCAGTACACGGTGACTGCCCTGGGTACCACCAAGGACCCGAAAGTCATCGAATCCCAGTGTACTTCCAGCCTTTTCTACCGGGCTTCGCTTAATGCTGCAATGAAATTCAAATACAAGCCCAGGATTATTGATGGCCAAGCCGTAGAAGTTCCTGGCGTACAGAACAAGTTCACCTATGAAATTACTGAATAAGAACCTGATGGTGCATAAAACTTCAACGCGCTCAGTGCGCAACCGCTGGCTGGTTGCCGGATGCGCAACCCTGCTGGCGCTGATGATGGCGGCACCGGTTGGTGCGCAAAGCAAGAAAGAACGCAAAACCAAGCAGACCGTGGCCATGAGTCAGCCCGTGTATGAAAAGCTGATGGCAATCCAGGAGTTGGTTGAAGCTGAGCAACATGCCGAGGCGCAGCTAAAAATAAAAGAAATACAGCAGGGTAAAAAGAAACTCTCTCCCTATGAAAAGGCGCAGATCTGGAACCTTTCCGGCTATGATTACTATTTGCAGGAACGTTATAAAGACGCAATACGTTCCTATGAAGAAGTATTGAAACAGCCCGAGCTTCCTGAAGCATTACAGCAAAGCACGCTTAAAACACTTGCACAGCTTGAGTTTACGATTGAAAACTATCAGAAGGCACTGGAGACCATCAAGCGCCTGATGGCTGTGGTTGACGAACCTGCTGCAGATGTATACATGCTCCTGGGCCAGGCGTATTTCCAGATGGAAAACTACGAGGAAGCGATTCCACCCATCAAAACAGCCATCAAAATGTACCATGACCAGGGCAGGGTGCCGCGGGAGAACTGGCTACTGCTGTTACGGGTGGCGTACTGGGAATTAAAAGATTTCCCCAATATGTTGATCGTACTTCAAGAGTTGATCGAGGCCTATCCCAAAGACTCATACATCCTGACACTGGCCGGCGTGTACAGCGAACTGGGTGATACCAAAAAGCAACTGGCACTGACCGAGTCGTTATATGAGGCCGGTTATATTGAAGGTAAATCACACGCTGTTAACCTTGCTAATTTATATTTGCTGCATGGCATCCCCTATAAAGCTGCAAAAGTTCTCGAGAAGGAAATGGCGGCCGGCAATGTAGAATCCAATGTCAGAAACCTGCGCTTGCTGTCCCAGGCCTGGTATCAAGCCAGGGAAGATAAAAAAGCTATCCCACCGCTTAAGCTGGCCGCTGAGACGGGTGAAGATGCTGAACTGTACATTCGCCTGGCACAGTCCTATATCAATCTTGAGAACTGGACCGAAGCCGCTGCCGCCGCCAAAAAGGGCCTGGCCATGGGCAAGCTAAAGCGTAAAGATACCGCCAACATCATGTACGGCATGGCCTTGTTTAACCAGAAGAAGCTGGAACAGGCCAGGCGGGCATTTCAAGCAGCGAGCAAGGACAAGCGCAGTAAACGTGCAGCGGGGCAATGGATAAAGTACGTCGACAGTGAGATTCGCCGACGCGATACACTGGAACAGAAATTACCTGAAATGAAGGCCCGTGATATAGACGCAATATTGAAGGCTAATCAACAACAATAGAATAGCCTCAGTCGCCGCGCTCCGGAAGATAGTGGATCACACGAATATTTTCCAGCGTCACCAATCCGCCACAACCTGCCTGTGAGAAGATCGTGGACAGTGTTTTCTGGAATGCTGTGATTTTTTCCTTTTCATCCACGATTTCGATAAGCAGGGAAAGGTCTGAGGACAAATCCAGGATCTTATGTGTGCGAATACGTGCAGTGGCACCAAAACCGAGCACCCCTTTGAGAACAGTCGCACCGGCAAGGCCGGCCTCGCGCGCCTGTTTTACGATGGCTTCGTATAGCGGCAAGTGACCCAACTTATCGCTTTCGCCGATAAAGACTCTAAGTAAAACTGCCTGGCCTGAAATTTCCATACATTATCCCAACAGCAAGTCGCTTAATATCAACCCTGTCAGGAAAGCAATTCCTGCCCCGGCAAGGGTCGCGGTAAAATAGGTTGAGGCATAGAAAAATTCCTTGTCCTGAACAAACTGCCCCAACTCATAAATAAATGATGACATGGTGGTGAAACCACCGGCAAAGCCGGTAGCCAGAAAAAGCCGCATCTCCGTAGATAACAATTCTGATTTACTGCCGATTCCCGCGACAAAACCAATGATCAGGGAACCGGCGATATTGGAGATCAGCGTTCCAAATGGGATGCTGAATACTGCATAGTTTTGCGTAACCAGCGTCATACCATAGCGGCTGATGCCACCAAAAAAACTGCCCAGGCCAACATAAAGAAACGGTAAAACGGCACTCACCTGCAACCCACTCCATGATTTATTGGGTACATCATGCGATGCTGGCCAATACGAAGCAAGCGGCAATTTTGCCGGTAAAAATCTATGCTCTTGCCAGACTATCTTATTCTTTCTGCTTTTGATTAGACAGCAATATCAATGGCCGGCCCGACCGCGGCTGCTTTCTTTTCAACCCGTTCATAGTCGAACAAACCAGCCTCGTCGAAGATGACGCGATCCTCATAGTCGTCGAACCAGATCGCATTCGGGTTGCGCCCAACGATACAGACCTTGCCGCGGTCCGGAGCGTCCAGTGCGTTGCGTAAGATCTTGAAGATCAGCACACCGTTCTCGGTACCCGGAACGCCGGGGATCGGTTCGCTCGTGACTGCGGCGACCTCGGTCTTGCCCTTGTAGTGTGTGATGGACAGGCGCGCATGCGACTCCACGCCAGACAAACCCTTCTGAGACTCGTTGAGCAGATTCCATGCGGTTTCGATCGGAACGTTGAAGGCTCTGTAAGCTACGATGTCTCTGCCGCAGAAGAAGTAGTGATTGCCGACCCCAACCCGGTACAGGGCTCGCTGCATCACCCGGAGCGCTTCGGAATCGTCGTTGATGCCCTTGATGATCGGCGTCTGGTTTTCGATATTTATCCAGCCGCGGGAGGTAAGCGCCTCCATGGCCTGCCGGGTGTCCTCGTGCCACTTGAGTGAGCCGTTCGGGTTCCTGAGATAGGCGCCGTCGGGATCTTTCAGGAGGAATTCGTCCGGATGGTTGAAGTGGATCATCAGCCTGAAACCAACATCCGGGTAGGTCTCGTGAAAGTTGTCCAGCATCGACAGGAATGCGGCGTCGAAACGCTTCGGATGAAATGACATCTCCTTGGTACCGAGGCGGATTGATTCCACGCTCGCTTCTGCAAGTGCGGCTAACCAGCCGCCGATTTTTTTGTTCGGCAACACCATCGGGTCGCCACCGGATAACAGGACCTCTCGGAGTTTCTCGCGACTCGTTTGCGGGTGTATCCCTCCGTTTGCGGCAACGAATTCATTGTGCGCGCGTATGTAATCCGTGACTTCCCTGATCTTGGCCAGCCCTTTTCTGGCGACGGAACCGTCTTGGCGTTCGATGTCCTTCTGGCTGATCAGCTCTTCGCGGTAGCAGAAGCGACAATGAGCCGAGCAGGTGGAGACCGCATACAGCAGCCCCATTTCGTATTTATGCAGCAGCCCTTCGACCGGGGCGAAGTCCATCTGGTATCCGGGATCTTCAGAACCCGCCAGGTTGAGCGTTTCGTCCGGGTTAGCCTTGACGATCCTGCGCAGCGGTTTACTGTTGCTGGCCATCTCGAAGAAGTGCCGGGTCATTTTCACCGGCATGCGCGTCTCCACATCGCGTACCGTGTCGTTCAGACTCAATAATGCCGAGAGCTCATCCGGGGAATAGAACTCCTTGATGTCCTCCGGCGCATTGTCCTCGAAAAAAGGCTTCAGGCCGTTGATTATTTGCCGGTCATATTTGGGGTTCTCGATTGTGTCCAGAAATGCCTGTTCTCTTGCCGCCGGAACGTATCTACGTGCTTGCGCCACTTCACACCTCTTTTTTCATGCTGCTGCCAGGTTTTAATGTAACACATTGAACTCTTGGTTTGTGCTAATGTTACATAATGAACATTACCGAGACACCCACGTCGACTTCGGATCTCGTCGCCGCGGTCAGCGGTGAACTCACACCAACCGAGCGGCGCATTGCACAGGAGGTGCTCGCCGAGCCTACGCTATTGGCGTTCGGCACGGTCTCGGTCCTGGCCAGTCGCGTTGGCACCAGCCGGCCTTCTATTGTGCGCTTTGCCAACAAGCTCGGTTTTGACGGCTACTCCCAACTACAGCGACACGTTCGCAGCGATTTATCCCGTTGCCTCGTGCGTCCAAGTGAGCGGATCAGACACGGTGAAGAAACAGCACCACCGGCAAGGGCAGCGATCAATGGCGCAATCCGGTCCGTGTTTGAAGCAACTGAAGGCGATCGGTTGGTGGCCCTCGCCAGGCCTATCGTGCAAGCTGAGAATGTCTGGATTCTCAGCGGGGAAACCTCACGTGCAGGTGCCCATGCATTACAGAGTGGTTTGTCCATCGTCCGACCGGGTGTGAGCATCCTCAAGGCCCACACCATGAGTACCGACCTGAGCGGGGCGGGGCCGGGGAACGCGGCAGTCGTATTTGACTTCTTTCGCTACCGGCGCCAGGTGATCACTGCGGCTCGTGTACTCGCCCACGCCGGTGTTGCCATCGTTGCGATTACTGACAGCCCACTGTCTCCTCTGGCTGAGCTGGCTGATACCTGGTGTGAAATTGAGGTGCCGGCTATCGGCCCGTTTGACAGTTCGGTACCGGCCGTGGCGATTGCCGAGCTGCTGGTTTCCCAGGTTGCCAAAGATCTTCACGACGAGGCGACCGCCCGTATCGACCGCATTGAGGCACTCTGGGAACAAACAGAGGTTTTCCAGTAGTTTTTCCATTTCCAGTGAGGAGTACCCGTTGATTAACAAGAAGGTTTCTTCCGTCTCCAACGCAGTCGCTGATATTCCGGATGGGGCCATCGTGATGGTGGGTGGGTTTGGCGCGTCAGGCAGCCCGGTGGAACTGATCCATGCATTGATTGACCAGGGTGCAACAGGCCTGACCGTGATTAATAACAATACCGGTAATGGTGAAGTGGGACTGGCTGCCCTGATTGGCAACGGGCAGGTGAGTAAGATGATCTGTTCCTTTCCCAGGTCCAGTCAGTCCAAAGTGTTCCCGAAACTGTACAAACAAGGCAAGATTGAGCTTGAACTTGTCCCCCAGGGCACACTGGCCGAACGAATTCGTTCCGCAGGCGCAGGAATTCCGGCTTTCTACACACCCACAACAGTGGGCACAGTCCTCGCTGAAGGCAAGGAGTCACGGGTGTTTGATGGGCGTACTTATGTAATGGAGCCGTGGCTCAAAGCTGATTTTGCTTTGATCAAGTGCGAAGTCGCGGACCCCCTTGGCAACCTGACCTATAACAAGACTGCCCGAAATTTCGGTCCCCTCATGTGCATGGCGGCCACGACCACCATCGTTCAGACGCAAAAACTGGTGCTTGCGGGTGAAATTGATCCCGAACATGTCATCACACCCGGTATTTTTGTAAATCGCATTGTGGAGGTTCCCGACCCGGTCCATGAGGACACCCTCATTGCCGCAGGAAGGAGTTACCCATGAGCACCGGTTGGACAAGAGAACAGATGGCAGCGAGAGCAGCCCGGGACATACCCGATGGCTCCTACGTCAACCTGGGTATTGGAATTCCTGAGTTAGTCACAAAATTTGTACCGAAAGGCCGCGAATTCATCTATCACACTGAAAACGGGTTGCTTGGCATGGGGCCGCCACCGGCTGAAGAAGACCGCGACCTGGATTTGATGAATGCCGGTAAAAAGTATGTGACGGCGGTTCCCGGTGCCGCCTATTTCCACCATGCCGACAGCTTCAGCATGATACGTGGCGGTCATATCGATGTCTGTGTGCTCGGCACCATGCAGGTGGCGTCGAATGGGGATATTGCCAACTGGTCCACGGGCGCGCCGGATGCCATTCCCGCAGTGGGCGGTGCCATGGACCTGGTTCAGGGCGTGAAACTCATCTATGTGATTACCCAGCACACCACCCGCAACGGCGATCCGAAACTGGTCGAGCGGTGCAGCTACCCATTGACGGGTCCAGGTGTCGTGTCTCGCATCTATACCGACCTCGCCGTGGTTGACATCACCGCCGCCGGATTCCGGGTCGCAGAACTCGCGCCAGGCGTAACCTTTGAAGAAGTTGAAAGTAAAACCGGCGCGCCGATTCGGCCGGTTTAACGGCTATGCAATCTGCATCTGACAAAATGACCGGATACAAAAAATGGAATCACTGAACCATGCCATTAAAGATGCCCGCGCACGATATGCGTCTGCCAATCCACTGAGCCAGGCCGCAGACAAACGTGCTGCACGATATTTACCGGGCGGCAATACGCGCACTGTTCTGCACTATGAGCCCTTCCCCCTGACCATGGTCGCCGGGGAGGGAGCAGAGCTCATCGACCTGGATGGTCATCGATACGTTGATTTCGTCGGCGAGTTTTCTGCGGGCCTGTTCGGTCATTCCGAAGAAATCATCAAGTCGGCGATACACAAGGCACTGGATAAAGGTTTTACCCTGGGCGCACCCACCCATTACGAAAGAGAACTGGCAGGCATGCTGTGTGATCGTTTTCCCTCCGTGGAGCAGATCAGATTCTGTAACTCGGGTACCGAAGCCAATATCATGGCGCTGGCCACGGCGCGAGTGATTACAGGTCGTAACAAGATACTTGTTTTCGACGGTGCCTATCACGGAGGTGTCATCTATTTTGCGCTCGGAAGCTCACCACTCAACATTCCCTTTGATTATGTGATCGCTCAATTCAATGACATCGAAGGCACGGCAGACGTGATTCGTCAGGCAGGTGACGAACTCGCTGCCATCATTGTCGAGCCGGTTCTGGGTGCCGGAGGGAACATCCCGGGCAGCAGGGAATTCCTGGAAATGCTGCGGCGAATGACGCGGGAAGTCGGGGCATTGCTGATTTTTGACGAGGTTAAGACCTCCCGTCTCGGCGCGACGGGCATTCAGGGTATGTTAGGCATCAAACCTGATCTGACCACACTGGGAAAATTTATCGGCGGCGGGCTTCCGACCGGTGCGTTCGGTGGGAAGGCTGAAATCATGGCGCATTTCAACCCGAAACGGAAGGGAAGCTGGAGCCACGCCGGCACTTTTAATAACAACGTTTGCTCAATGGCCGCCGGCGGTGCAGCCATGGGTAAAATCTATACGCAGCAACGCGCTGCGGAATTTTTCGATTGGTCCGAGGCTTTTCGTGTCTCACTCAACGAAATGTTTGCCACAAAAGCGGTACCGATGGTTTGCAACGGCCTGGGTTCCATATTTGCGCTTCACTTTTCCGGCAAGCCGATACAAAGGACCGCTGATATAAGCGACACCAACCGCTCCCTGCGTCCGTTGCTGCATATGGAAATGCTGCTCGAAGGCATACTGGTGTGCGGTCGCGGGGACCTGTTTCTGTCGCTGCCGATGACCGAAACACATCTTTCCGCGGCACGCGTTGCCCTGGAGAAATTCGTTGATCGTTACAAACCGCTGATTATCGAGGTATTGGATGCGTAATCATTTACCCGGGATCGGACACTGCAGGTAAAGTCGGGGCGGTTCAGTATATGCAAGGAGTCGCAGTATGCCGCGAAGGTCCAGACAATGCCCTCCCGGGCTGCCTGTTCATGTCATTTAGAGAGTCGTTAAACTCATTTCTAAGTAATTTTCGCTATTTACGTAGACGGCAACTGCTGGGCAGACTAGCGGTGGACAAAAATGTGGGGGTTACGTGAGAAGAGGACTCAACATGAAGCAATTGCGCCTGTTACTACCTGCCATGATCTGGATGACATTCCTGGCACAGACTGCCTCAGCTGCCGCACAAACAGCAACCGAAGAGATGACAGTACTCGAAGAGGTCGTGGTTACGGCAACACGCAGGGAGACCAATCTTCAGGACACCGGCCTGTCGATCACCGCCTTCAGCGGTGAGCAGCTACGACAGGTAAATGCAGTGCGTTTCGACGATATTGCCGCACAAACACCGGGGCTGCGGTACACACAAGGCGGGGGTGCACCACTGCTGGGCCTCATCAGTATACGGGGTGTGGCCCAGAATGACTTTGCCCACCACATTGAAGCCGCCACCGTGCTCTACATAGACGATATCTATCGGCCCTCTACCAGCAGCAATATGCAGAATCTGTTCGATGTCAATCGTGTGGAAGTCATCAAAGGGCCACAGGGCACACTGTTTGGCAGAAACGCAACCGGTGGCTTGATACATATTTTGACCCGGGAACCCACCAATGAGCTGGAGGGTTACTTCAACCTTAGCGTTGCCTCGTTCAACGACATAATCGCGGAAGGGGCGATCAACATTCCGTTCTCACAAACATCAGCAGCGCGCATAGCCATTTATCGACGGAAGCATGACGGCTGGATAAAAAATGCAGTCGGACCAGATAGTATCGCCGACGACACGACATCCGGACGCGCAAAACTGCTGTTCCAGCCAACAGATGCATGGCGCATCAAGCTGCAGGGTGAATGGACCAATATCAACAACGTCGATGCGGGTGGCGGATTTCCCACCGGCGGCTACATGGGGTCCGATACACTGGGACGTTTCCGCCCCTCCCTGAACACCGATACAGGCTACATCGATGCCGATGGTAACGTTTTTACCGGTGAGTTCGATTTTCCTGGTAAATTCGATCGCAATGAGTACACCGTCTTCGCCGACATCGAATACCAGAGCGGGAACTATACGTTTAAATCGCTGACCTCATATTCCGAGCTGGATGTCAGCTACAGCGAAGACAATGATCTGACACCGTTCGATATCGCAATATTCCGTCAGGACACAGAGCAGGACAACTTTACTCAGGAGCTTCGTCTCAATGCGGATTTCGATCGCTGGAGACTGACCAGCGGTTTTTATTATCTCAATATCGATGGTACGTATTTCCAGAATTATCAGATCAACAATCTGGGCAACTTTAATCAGATCCTTGCTCCCATCCCAGTCCTGATTTTGCCGGTTGGCTTTAACCAATGGGCAGACTATAGCCTCAAAACCAGTTCGTGGTCGATCTTTTCCCAAGGCGAATACGACCTGACACCCCAGCTCATGGTGACGCTTGGAATCCGCTACACCAAGGACAAAAAAGACTATGCATACCTCAATTCATGTGAAAATCTGTTGCCCAGGCCTGCTTGTCCCCCGGCGTTTGATCCAAGCACGCTGGCAGGTGCTGGCCTGGTGCAAGACAAGCATGCTGAAGATGGTATCTCCGCACGCTTCCAGCTTGACTACTCGGTGACGGATAACTGGCTGCTATTCGCCAGTTATAACCGGGGTTACAAGGCATTCAACTACAATGCAGGTTTCGCCGGGGCAGCGCCGGTAGCTGAAGTGCGGTTTGATGGCGAGTTCCTGAACGCCTATGAAATAGGCAGTAAACTGGACTTCTGGGAGCACCGTGCACGCTTCAATGCAAGTGCCTTTTATTATGATTATCAAGACTATCAGGCGTTTGATCAGCGGGGTGTCCAGTTTATTCTTTCCAATACCGATGCCACTATCTACGGAGCCGAAGCCGAGTTTGCCGTCAACCCAGGTTATGGAATTAATCTCCGCCTGGGGCTGGCGCTGCTTCATACCAGGGTTAAAAATATTCTGATCGGTGGTCAGTTATTATCCCGCGAAGCCCCGCAGTCACCAGGCTTCACCTTCAATTTCTTCGCATCGAAGGATTTCACACTGGACAGCGGTAAAGTCCGGCTCAGCCTGGATGGCGCCTATGTCGGAGAATACTTCTCACAGCTATCCAATGCTGAAGTTACGCTGGTCGATAGCAACTGGCTGTTCAATACCCGACTATCGTTCATCACCAACGATGAGCGCTGGGAATTTGCGATTTTTGCACGCAATTTGCTTGATGAAGAGCGGCAGATCTATGCCTTCGACATTACATTCCCGGGCAATGGTCTGGTAGAAAAGACCTATGCACCACCGCGTTGGGTGGGTGCGCAGATTCGGTATAGTTTCTAAATCCAGGGGGCGTGTCAGCACGACCGGTCTGCCAGACTGTGCTGACGCCCTTTCGGCCAGCCTGAATTACTTCGGCAGGCAAACACAATCATGCGGAATTTCGAGCAAACAGGCACGCTTTGCACGCCTCTCCGGGGCAAGAGTGAAGCCAAAGGCCGATACTGCTATACTTTAATTTATTCTAGGGCTTGCTTAAAAGTTTCATTCATCCATTATGGGAATATCGCAATATAGAATAGTTTCCGTACAATCTGGCATTTAATACGTGGTCTGAAATGGTCGAGCTATCTACAAAGGACTTCAAGGAAATCCTTGATATCAATAGCGAACTCCTAGCCTGTCGTACTCGTGCTGAGTTGGGTATGACGGCGATGGCATCCCTGCGGCGCGTTCTGAATGCCGATACCAGCGTTTTTTTTAACGTTACCGGATCTGAAGGAAACCCGGGTATAGACCACGGCCTCGCTTTCGGGGCAGATGATACTGATCTGAGCAACTATCACAATCACTACATGTACCAGGATCCCTTTTTGTCCTGGGCACTTGATGTCAAGCATGCACATAGTGTTCCGGTCATGGTTTCAAATCGCCTGGTGCACTACCGCTCGTTCGAACGCACCGAATTCTATAATGATTTCTTCCGGCCAATCTCAGTACACAGCGTACTAGGGATCACGCTGCATCTGGACGCAAAGTCTATTGGTTTGCTTGCCTTGCATCGCCCCAGGAACGCGCGCCGCTTCAACCGCTGCGATCAAGCCAAGGCCCTGCTGGCAGTGCCGGGATTGTTGGCGGCGCTGCAAAGAGTGACAACGCTTGAAAAGATCAATGAACGTGACTTGATTCTTGATAAGCTGGCACTTGAGTTGCCCTGTGAAGGTGTGGTGGTGCTCGATTCAGAGATGAGTCCTGTGTTCTGCGACGCCCGCGCCCGTGAATTGCTGAAAGTTATGCCAGGCAAACACCTGACTACCGCCGAGATTCCTGAAGTGGTGGGCGAAGCCTGCAGGAAGCTCATGCGAAAAACTGACCAAAGCAATAGCTCGCCGGCACCTAGAATAGCGCTTGATTTACAGGGCAAAAGCCAACTGGGCGCCCGCATACGCGTGATAAACGCAGGCGGCTCAAGCGTTCGCTTTATTGTTTATCTGGAGAAAAAGCATAAATCCCTGGTATGTGATCGTAAATTAAAGATGCTCGGTCTGACACGGCGTGAAACAGATATCGTACAACTGGTTTGCCTGGGCCAGACCAGTTGCCAGATTGCCGAGAACCTGTGTATCAGTGAACGTACCGTGGAGAATCACCTTCGCTCTATCTACAAAAAATCCGGGGTTCATAACCGCAGCAGACTGATTTACCGCCTTATTGCTGATAGCTGATTGATACGCCCCACTTCCCCTGCCCGGCAGATTTCCCTGACCTGAAAGCCCTGAGTAGTTTTCGCTATTGTGCGTCATTGTTAACTACG
>VAPH01013728.1_pt1 | contig 32444 bp, 27 predicted proteins | sample 3393861 | NCBI WGS metagenome assembly VAPH01 (sample SAMN08290439, study PRJNA428436) | hydrothermal vent metagenome | isolation source: Deep-sea hydrothermal vent chimney | place: Atlantic Ocean: South-mid Altantic Ridge | reverse complement strand
TAATAACTGAAGAATTCTGATTATCGAGAACCTCCTGGTCAACAAAAAGTAACGATTTTGATTCACTTTCATCAGGTAGATCCTGATCTATCAGGTATTTTGAAATGGTTGCTTCTGTATTACCCTGAAATACGGCCTCTCCATTAAAGAGGAGGACAGCTTCGTCACACAAAGCTTCAATCATCCCCATATTGTGACTAACGAACAATACTGTTCTTCCATGCCCCGACAGATCTTTTATTTTACCTAAGCATTTATTTTGAAACGTAGCATCTCCTACAGCTAACACTTCATCAATCACCAAGATTTCCGGCTCAAGATGGGCTGCCACCGCAAAAGCCAGTCGTACTGTCATCCCTGATGAATAACGCTTTACCGGCGTATCAATAAACTGACTCATTTCAGCAAACTCGACGATCTCTTCAAGCTTGTTTGTGACTTCTGAGTGACTCATACCTAAGATGGTGCCATTAAGGTAGATATTCTCCCGACCTGTTAGTTCGGGATGGAAGCCAGTGCCAACTTCCAGCAAGCTACCGACTCGCCCCCTGACCTTTATTCTCCCCTCAGTAGGAGCAGTGATTTTTGAAAGTATCTTGAGTAAGGTGCTCTTGCCGGCGCCATTACGGCCAATAATACCGAGAATTTCACCTTCATTGACTTCCAGGTTTACATCCCTCAGTGCCCAGATCTGGCCATCCTTACGGTTGTCATGATCCTTTTCATCGATCTTCATCAATGGATCTGCTTTACCCCGAATTTTTGCGATCCAACGGTTAATATCCTCATTTAACGTGCCCCCACCGATTAGACCTAATCGGTAGTATTTAGAAAGGTTTTCAACCTGGATGACTGGGGAAGGCATAAGATCAGGTAAAAGAGGAAAGGTTAAAGGCAAAAGATAAATGATAAAACACTTTATATTGTATCCATGAAGGTGCGTTCAACTTTGTTGAACATGATTATGCCAATAAACAGTATTACGCTAATTACCACGAAGCTAATACCGAGCATTGCAAGGTCGATTGAGCCTGTCCCCAGGTAGGCAAAGCGAAACAATTCTACTATTGGTGCAATTGGGTTTAGGCCTGCCCAGAACCGCCATTTATCGGGGAGCATAGATAATGGATAGATTATAGGACTGGCGTACATTAATAACGTCACCCCGAATCCAACAAGGACGGTTAGATCTCGATATCGGGTTGTCATTGCCGAGATGATGATCCCTAGCCCAAGCCCCAGTGCAGCCATCATCAACAGCAGTAGAGGTGTTGCCAGTGCCCAGATATTTGGTTGAATATCTGAACCCAGCCAGATGAAGTACGCCAGAAACAGCAGGAAAAAAAAGAACTGGATGGTGAAGGCTATTAGTTTGGAGAAGAGGTTGGCAATGGGTATCGCCAGACGAGGGAAATAGACCTTGCCGAATATTCCAGCATTACTTGTAAAGGTACTGGATGTCGCTGTCAGCACATTAGAAAAATAGGTCCAGATAACGGTCCCCGCCATGTAGAACAGGAACGGTGGTGCGCCATCTGTTGATAACTGGGCAATTTTGCCAAAGATGATGGTGAAGATAATCGTAGTGAACAATGGCTGGATAAAATGCCAGGCCGGGCCGAGGATGGTTTGCTTGTACTGGGCAACGAAGTCGCGGTGGACAAACAGGTAGATCAGGTCCCGGTATTTCCACAGTTCTTTCAACTTCAGGTCTAATACATGACCATGAGGCTCGATGATTTCTGTCCAGTAGTTGTCGGGAAGTTGTTTCATGGTTCAAGTTTCAAGGAATCTTTTTTTTCATTCCCCAGCATCGTTTATCGAGATATTATTGCTGTCACAATCACGCCACAGCACGAGCATCGGCCTATTGCGGAAGATTCCTTCACTGTTGCTGAAATCATTCTCAGTCATGACCAGGGTACGAATCTTTCTCTGGATATAGCGCTCCGTTTTAGCGACCAGGTCATCCAGATTGTCCCGATCGATCTCCCCAATAAGGACCAGATCTATTAACCCACTATCCTTTCCTTCCGCATAATCATCCATAACAAATGCCTGTTCCAGATTCCCCAGGCGCCTGACTATACTGTCCAGAATCCTGTCCATACCCATCGCCTTTTTCACCATTGAGTGCAGTTCAGGAAAAAGACTATGTCGCGTATTGGCAGAGTAATTTATCTGGCGCCCTCCTTTCTCCTTGCTTAAAAGGCCAACCTCACTCAGGTTATCGAGTTCTTCCTTTATCTGGCTCGGGGAGACATCAAACTCCTTGGCCAGTCCACGAAGGTAGGCATTCTGATCCGGGTTTAGAAACAAGCGCATGAGAATGCGGGCACGCACTTTTGAGGTAATGAGACCCTTGAATACATTGAGCATAAGATTTTGGTTTATGGTTACATTGAATTGTTCTATTTTATAGAACAATAGACATTGGATAGAATATTGTCAAGCCTGTGGTTAATAGCAAAGTGGCCTGATATCCGGTTTTTGTTAAATTCTCTGTATTTTTATAACCACTCATCAGGTTTTCTGTATATCCTGTAAAATACTTAAAAAATCCTTAAAAAACAGTTGGCTAACTGGTAAATCTCATCTACTATCTGATAAAGTCTCACAAAGACGTGAAAACAATCGAAAAATAAAGTTATACTGGGAAGCATATGTCCACCCCCGCAACTGCAATGACGCTTACAGGTCTGCCACTCCGACTGGTAGGTAGTGGTGTGTTCAGCGAGGTGGAGATTCAAAAATTACAAAAGAGTGTAGAGGGTAAAAGGAAGTCTTTTTATACAGCTGCAATTGAAAAGAAGCCCTCCAAAAATACAGACATCTGTCTCTATGCCGCTGAAGAGTATGGGCTACCACTGATTGATGTCCGAGCACTTGACCCTGAAGCACTGGAAGCAGGACTATTAAGCGAAAAAATTATTCGCAAACATCAGGTTCTCCCCATTCGGAAGCGTGGCAACAAACTCTATGTTGCTGTTTCTGACCCCACGAATCTTGCCGTACTGGATGAAATCCGCTTCAGCACAGGTACCGCTGTAGAGGCCATTATCGCTGAGCCGTCCAGGCTGGGGAAACTAATTGATACAACTCTCGATAAGGCTGATACATCACTATCCGACCTGGCAGGCCAGGATCTGGATGACATCGATATCGGTGACAATGATGATGAAGCTAGCGCGGGAGTCGCTGATGAAGCACAAGCCGATGCACCTGTAGTTCGCTTTGTAAATAAGGTAATTCTTGATGCTGTCAATACTGGTGCATCAGATATCCACATCGAGCCCTACGAAAAAACATTCAGGATACGCTACCGGGTTGATGGCGTATTGCATGTCATTAATACCCCTCCACCCGCCCTGGCCAGGCGCCTGGCAGCCCGTGTCAAGATTCTATCCAGACTCGATATCGCTGAACGCCGTGTTCCGCAAGATGGCCGCATGCAAATGCGTTTGTCGAAAAATCGTTCTATCGATTTTCGTGTCAGTACCTGCCCGACCATGTACGGGGAAAAGGTGGTTATTCGTGTCCTTGACCCTTCTGCTACAACCGTTGGGGTAGAAAATCTCGGCTTTGAACCGGAACAAGAAAAATTATACATGGATGCCATTGCACGTCCGGATGGCATGGTGCTGGTAACAGGACCAACGGGCAGTGGTAAAACAGTGACACTCTATACCGCCCTGAGAATGCTCAATTCAGATGAAAAAAATCTCTCCACTGTCGAGGACCCGGTAGAAATCAACCTGTCAGGCGTCAACCAGGTGCAGATTAATGAGAAGGCGGGTATGCTGTTCGCCACGGCACTGCGTTCATTCCTGCGCCAGGATCCTGACATTATAATGGTCGGGGAGATCCGGGATCTGGAGACGGCTGAAATTGCAATTAAAGCAGCCCAGACAGGGCATTTAGTACTTTCCACTTTACATACCAATGATGCCCCATCAACCCTTACAAGATTAGTGAACATGGGCGTCCCTGCATTCAATATCGCCTCTTCGGTTCACCTTATTATTGCTCAGCGCCTGGCCCGTCGCCTATGTTCCGTATGCAAGGCCAAAATAGAGTATCCAGAAAGTGTTCTCACAACGGCAGGCTTTAAACCGAATGAACTCGAAAATTTAGAACTATATGAACCCAAAGGCTGTGATAATTGCACAAATGGCTACAAAGGGCGTGTGGGAATTTTCCAGTTACTGCCTATCTCTGACACGATGGCTGAATTAATAATGAAAGGTGGAACCGAAGCTGATATAAACAGGTTGGCTGAGGAAGAGGGTTATACAAACCTCCGACAGGCCGGACTGGTTAAAATGCAACAGGGGCTGACCAGCCTGGAAGAAATTGAAAGGGTGACAAACAACTAGTGGTCTATCCATGTGATAATTATGAATTCAGCGTCCCTGTGGTCTCCCGCAGCAAGGCGCGTCGTCTCGCAGGCAATGGCCATTCCCTTGCCGTGGGCGTTGAATGGATAGAGCACTAGTGGCTAAAAAACCAGCATCAAACAAGAAAAAGGCCCAGATATTCATCTGGACTGGCGTTAATCGTTCCGGCAAAAAGGTAAAGGGAGAGATGGAGGGGCTAAGCCCTTCCTACATTGGCGCCACTTTGCGTCGCCAGGGTATCAAACCCGGGAAAATTCGCAAAAAACCGAAAAGTCTATTCAGCCATGCCCGAAGGATAACTACTAAGGATATAACAGTCTTTACCCGCCAACTTGCCACAATGCTTTCGGCCGGCATCCCTATCGCCCAATCTATCGATATTGTTGCGAATGGTCACGACAATCCCAGCATGAAAGAACAACTTACTGCCATCCGACTGGATGTTGAATCCGGTACCAGCCTGGCAACCGCGCTGGGAAAATATCCGCGTTATTACGATGCGCTGTTTACAAATCTGGTCGATGCGGGAGAACAATCAGGTACTCTGGAATCCCTGCTGGATAAAATCGCCACCTACAAAGAAAAAACAGAAGCCATTAAGAGTAAAATAAAATCAGCTATGTTCTACCCTGCAGCGATTCTGGTTGTTTCTATTGTAGTGACTGCTATTTTAATGATCTTTGTTATTCCACAATTTGAAAGTTTATTCCAGGGCTTTGGTGCTGACCTCCCTGCTCTGACAGCAGCAGTAGTCGCCGTCTCCTACTTCTTTCAGGATTACTGGTGGATTATTTTTGGTGCCTTAATTGGCGGAGTAGTGTTGCTTGTTGCTGCCTACAAACGTTCCGAGAAGATGCAGCACACCATGGATAGAGTCTTATTGAAACTGCCTGTTCTTGGCGCTATTCTGAAAAAAGGAACCATTGCGAGATTTTCCCGTACCCTGGCGACCATGTTTTCTGCTGGCGTTCCACTGGTCGATGCCCTGGCTTCGGTTGCAGGCGCTTCTGGCAACCGCGTTTATTACGAAGCAGTGATGGATGTACGAGCAGAAGTGAGTACAGGGACACATCTGGAACCGGCCATGTCTGAAACGGGTGTCTTTACTAATCTGGTGCTGCAGATGGTTGCAATTGGTGAGGAATCCGGTGAGCTGGATACTATGTTAAACAAGGTTGCCGACTTTTATGAGCAGGAAGTCGATGATGCGGTGGATGCTATGACCAGCCTGCTTGAGCCATTTATTATGATTTTCCTTGGTGGACTAATCGGCACCATGGTTGTTGCGATGTATCTGCCTATCTTCAAAATGGCTGCTGTATTCTAAGCCACCCCATTTCTCTGGAAATCACCTGCTTTTATGTTTGCTGAAGTCCTTAGTCTGTTGGAGAGTAATGTTGCCCTGATCAGTAGCCTCTCTCTATTGGGTTTATTCATTGGCAGCTTTCTCAATGTAGTTATTTATCGCATACCACTCAGGCTACAGCATGAGTGGCGTACAGAGTGTAAAGAATTCCTCGAAATTGAGTCATCGTCTGCTGACAATCAGGAAATAGCCCCACCTGAAAATATTTTCACTTCACGTTCTCACTGCCCCCGTTGTGGACACCTGATTACTGCGCTAGAGAACATACCTGTACTCAGTTATCTCTTTTTACACGGTAAGTGCTCAGAATGCAGTACACGCATTTCACCAAGATACCCGGCGATTGAAATCCTAACGGCAACACTGAGCGGGCTGCTTGCCTGGTCATTTGGACTCACCCCCGCTCTGCCTTTTCTGCTCATACTTGTCTGGAGTCTTATTGTATTAAGCTTTATTGACATCGACCATAAACTGCTACCGGACAAACTGCTACTACCGATACTCTGGCTGGGACTGCTGGTCAATAGCCAGGGGCTAATTACTGATATCTATTCTTCACTTTACGGTACGGTTGCGGGTTATCTTTCGCTATGGTTCATTTACCAGGGATTTAAGTGGCTAACCGGAAGAGAAGGTATGGGCTACGGAGATTTTAAATTACTCGCACTGGTCGGGGCCTGGCTGGGATGGCAAATGTTGCCGCTGGTAATTCTACTCTCTTCACTGGTAGGTGCTGTAATAGGAATACTGGGGATCTTAATACTTGGCCGTAACAGGCAACTACCCATCCCCTTTGGCCCTTATTTGTCTATTGCCGGATTTATCGCATTAATTTGGGGACGGGAAATAGTAGACAACTACCTGCAGTTTGCGGGTATCCAGTAGCTGATTCAATGTTACGCATTGGCCTGACAGGGGGTATCGGCAGCGGCAAAACGACCGTAGCGAATTATTTTTCTTCTCTTGCTATAGACGTTATCGATGCCGATGAAATTGTTCATCAAATAAGTGTACCGGGGCAACCAGGCTTTGATGCTATCACGGCGCATTTTGGTGAAGACATACTTAATGCCGATGGCACCATTAACCGGCAGGTTCTCGGCAAAATAATCTTTAACAATGAAACTGCGCGCAATACCCTGGAAACCATACTCCATCCCGCCGTAAGAACTGCCATGAAACTGGCCGTACAGGAAGTCCGCTCACCCTACTGCATACTCGTTATCCCTCTGCTGGTTGAGACCGACTTCACCGAGCTTGTAGACCGTGTGCTGATCGTTACCGCAGATAGGGAAAAAAGGATCGCATGGATTAAGAAACGCAACGGCCTGAGTGATAATCAGATTGAATCAATTATGGCGACACAGGCCAGCGACGAAGAACGAAGAGAAATAGCAGATGATATTATTGAAAATAATGGATCTTTGGATTCGTTGTTTCGACAGGTTGAAAAATTAGACAGAACCTATAGAGCTAACAGTTAAGTAATCGCGCCGAGGGCGGCGCTCCTACTCGTTTTGTTACGTCCTGTATTCAGCATTAATACGAACATACTCATGACTCAAATCGGATGTCCACACGGTCACCGCCTCTGCTGAACTACCCAATTCTATATCGACTGTAATATCAGTACCGGCTACCGCCTGCATACCTGCCTCTTCTGTATACGCTGAATCCGGTTCCCCTGCCGTGACGATGGCAACACCGTTAAGCCTTATGTTCACCTGGTTGATATCCAGAGTACTAACGGGTGCACGACCCACTGCAGCCAGTATGCGGCCCCAATTCGGATCAGAGGCAAACAATGCCGTTTTGACCAGAGGTGATTCGGCAACGGTATAGGCAACAGCGAGGCAATCCGTTTCTGATTTACCCCCGGCAACATTGATGGTGATGAATTTTGTCGCACCCTCTGCATCACGAATGATAGCCTGCGCCAGATCCTGCATCACTGCTGTCAAAACAGTAGAAAATTGAGCATATTCGGTGCTGCCAGCCACTACAGGCTCCATATCCACCGCTCCACTTGCCAGCAAGGTGCAGGCATCATTGGTCGATGTATCACCATCTACGGTAATACGATTAAATGAAATTCTTGTGGCCTCATTTAGTAATTGTTGAAGTGTGGTTTGTTCTATTACCGCATCGGTAGCAATGAAAGCAAGCATGGTTGCCATATCAGGACGAATCATGCCAGCCCCTTTTGCCATGCCGGTGATGCTTACTTCACATCCAGCGATGCCCGCCTTCCTCGACAACAGTTTTGGTACTGTATCGGTAGTCATTATTGCCTTTGCTGCACGCCCCCAGGCGTTTGCCTCTTCACTGAGACGCTTCACACAACCCGGGATTGCTGTTTCAAATACCTGAACAGGTATTTGTTCCCCGATTACACCCGTCGAATAGGGTAGAACTTCTGACGCATCACAGCCAAGCACCCCCGCCAGTAATTCACAACACTGAACAGCATTCTTCATACCTTTTTCACCCGTACCGGCATTCGCATTTCCTGAATTAACCAGAAATGCTCGGGGGATGGATTGTGTAATGTGTGCTTTTGCTAATTGAACAGGTGCAGCAGAAAATTTATTCTGAGTAAATACAGTTGCACAACTTGACCCTGCCTGACATTCAATCACGACAAGATCGTCTCTATCTTTATAGCATATGCCCGCTGCCGCTGAGGCTAATCGAATTCCTTTAACCGGATAGACTGTCATAGAGAAAATATACTAGGCAATTTTACCGTGGCATTGCTTGTACTTCTTCCCTGAGCCACAGGGACATGGCTCATTGCGGCCAATCTTCTTTTCCCGTCTGACATACGGGGTATGCGCCCTCTCTGCATCAGCGGCTTGCATCGCCTCAGAAGGAGCAGTATTCACATCAGGGTGGCTGAATTCCATTGCCTGCTGTTTTTGCATATTCGCTTCCATCTCATCGACTTCATTTTCTTCACGTAACTGTACACGAGCAAGCAGTGTCGTAATTTCATGCTTGATACGCTCAAGCATAAAGGTGAACATTTCAAAGGCCTCGCGCTTGTACTCCTGTTTGGGATCCTTTTGTGCATAACCACGCAGACCGATACCCTGACGCAGATGATCCATCGATGCAAGATGCTCTTTCCAGTGACTATCGAGTGCCTGGAGCGTGATGGCTTTCTCAAGATGGTTCATCACATCACGACCATAGGTCTCAAACTTCTCCTGATAGGTCTTATCAATGGCAGCATGAACCCGTTCCCGTAGGGTTTCCTCGTTTAGCTCATCGTCCTCTTCCATCCACTGGCGTAGAGATAATTGTTGACCAAATTCACCCTCAAGATCCTCTTCAAGATGCTCAAGATCCCACTCTTCAGGCATGCTACCGGGGGAAACATAACTGGAAATTTCACTTTCTATGACATCGTGACGAATTTTAACGATATTTTCCGAGATATCATCTGTATTCATCAGATCATTACGCTGTTTGTAGATCACCTTCCGCTGTTCGTTTGCCACATCATCATATTCAAGCAGTTGCTTGCGAATATCAAAGTTCCGGCCTTCCACCTTGCGCTGAGCATTTTCAATTGCTTTCGATACCCAGGGATGTTCAATGGCTTCACCCTCTTCCATCCCCAGTTTTTGCATGATGGAGGATACTTTTTCTGAGGCAAAAATACGCATCAAACTATCTTGTAAAGAAAGATAGAAACGAGTCGAGCCCGGGTCACCCTGACGACCCGATCGACCACGTAACTGATTATCTATTCTGCGTGATTCATGACGTTCGGTACCAATGACATGTAACCCGCCGGATTCGATGACCGCATTATGGCGTTCCTGCCATTTTTCCTTTATGTCAGCCAAACGCGATTCATCATCGGCCTCAGCCAGTTCTATTTCCAGGTTACCGCCAAGAACAATATCTGTTCCACGACCCGCCATATTGGTTGCAATTGTAATGGAGCCAGGAGCCCCCGCCTGAGCAATGATGTGCGCTTCACGCTCATGATGCTTGGCGTTCAGTACTTCGTGTTTTACGCCAGCTTTCGTCAGCAGGTTTGAGATATATTCAGAGGAATCGATGGAAGCGGTCCCCACTAACACAGGCTGACTTCGCTTTTTACAGTCCTGTACATCTTCAAGAATTGCCTTATATTTCTCTTCTGCCGTACGGAAAATCTGGTCACCGAAATCATCTCGCCTTGCCGGCATATTGGTCGGTATAACGATAACTTCCAGGCCATATATCTGATGAAATTCGTAGGCTTCAGTATCAGCTGTACCCGTCATACCGGATAATTTGTCGTATAGACGAAAGTAATTCTGGAAAGTGATCGATGCCAGGGTTTGATTTTCCTCCTGGATCTTAACCCCTTCCTTTGCCTCCACTGCCTGATGAAGACCATCCGACCAACGCCTGCCCTGCATCATGCGACCCGTGAACTCATCAATAATGATAATCTCATTATTCTTCACAATGTAGTCTACGTCCCGCTGGAAAAGCATATGTGCCCTTAGGGCCGCATTCAGATGATGCAGCAGACTAATGTTACTGACATCATAAAGGCTACTGCCTTCAGTCAGCATTCCGGCCTCTACAAGTAAATTTTCTGCGTGCTCATGCCCTGCTTCTGTTAGAAATGCCTGCTTCGACTTTTCATCTACTGAATAATCTCCCGGACCATCCTCGACTTCCTGTTTTACCATCGAGGGAATAATTCGATTTATACTGATATAAAGCTCACTGCTACCTTCTGCTGGACCAGAAATAATAAGTGGCGTGCGCGCTTCATCTATCAGGATGGAGTCCACTTCATCAACAATGGCAAATGAAAGTTTTCCCTGCATTCTTTCATCAGACTGAAAGGCCATATTGTCTCTAAGATAGTCAAAGCCATACTCATTATTGGTCCCGTAAACAACATCGCAGGCATAGGCCTCTTTTTTTTCTTCCGGGGCCTGGCCAGAATAAATGACACCAACAGATAGACCGAGAAAGTTATAGACTTTACCCATCCATTCTGCATCGCGCCTGGCCAGATAATCGTTTACGGTAATGACATGTACACCATCACCGGATAGTGCATTTAGATAGACGGACAGTGTAGCAACCAGTGTTTTACCTTCACCCGTCCGCATTTCAGCAATGTTCCCATTGTGCAATACCATGCCACCAACCAACTGTGTATCAAAGTGCCGCATACCCAGTGCACGTCTGGCGGCTTCTCTTACCGTTGCGAAGGCCTCAGGCAACAGGGCATCAAGCGACTCACCCTCCTTGTAACGCTTACGGAATTCATCGGTTCTCGCTACCAGTGCAACATCGTCGAGTGATTCAACTGAAGACTCGAGGGCATTAATCTGCCCAACAGTTTTGTTGAATTTTTTAATCAGCCGCTGATTACGGCTACCAAAGATCTTTTTAAACAAGGTATATTCCTACTTTGGATGATAGCGAATGACAAACAAAATATGATATTTGCTTTGATCATTCTTTGTTAAGTCTGCTGTTTTCTACCTGAACCTGTTTTGCCTCTTATAATACCGAGACATGCTGCAAAATATTAGTTTTCTTTTGCTTTTCGGGCGGTATACAGTCGCTTGCGGGGATTAAATCTGCGGCCATCTTTAAACATTTCAAGATGAAGGTGTGGACCGGTTGAACGACCGGTAGAGCCAACTTTGGCAATAACCTGATCCTGATCTACGCGGTCACCTGTGTTAACCATAATTTTTGATAGATGAGCGTAACTTGTTGAATAACCATTACCGTGGTCAATTTCAACTATATTACCAAAACCATTTCTACTTCCGGCATAGGTCACCATACCGGCTGCCAACACATGAATAGGCGTACCCTTGGCTGAAGGTATGTCGACACCCTTGTGGAAAACCTTTTTACCCGTAAAAGGGTCACTGCGATACCCATAAGAAGAAGAAATATAACCTCTTCTTACCGGCCATCCTTTCGGGTCCAGAGACTGTTTCAAGTCTTTATCCAGCATGATTCTTTCAAGCAAACCCAGTTTTATACTTTCCTGGGAAAGATTTTCTGAGACGCGGTCAATAACGCTTTTTAAATCTATCTGGCTAAGATGTTTGCCCGATAATTCGCTGTTAGTGCCACCCACAGCAGGTTCGATGCTGAAATCAAATTCACGCTTGTCCAGCCCGGCCATCTCAGCCAGTTTCAGCCCCAGGGCATTACTGCGCATGGATTCTGCCTGCATACGCCCCAACTGGAGACTTAGCGCATCAAGATTTGCTTCAGACCGCCGTTTGATAGCGATAACTTCCTGCTGTAATGCCACAAGTCTTTGTTTTTGTTCGGCAATTTTCTCACTTGTTGAGTGATCGTCTGTCGCTGAGAATTTATCTGCCAGATACCAGGCCATACCGCCAACCGTAAAGGGAAGAATCAGGAATAAAGTCACTCCCAGCATCCAGATAGCCCGGGATGACAGACATGAACGGCAAACGCGGTCAGAACTTTTTGGAATTATGATAATTTGCATAGTTTTCTAATAATCGCTTAAGCTTAAAGCTTAAAGTCTAAAGCTTAAGGCTAAAAGCAAAACGACAAAGACTTTGACTAACGATCTTGAACTTTTAACTTTTAACTTTGAGCTTTAAACTTCCAAGCCTTTTTTAGTCCTCAAGCATATTTCCCTTTTATAAAAAATACCGTTATAAGGTTCGGATGAAACATATTTCATCTTATCTCTCTCAAAGCGGTCTAAAACATCAGGTATCCAATGACTGGCTGACAGATCTGTGGCGACGAACCGCGCCGCCTGCCTTACAGAGGGTCTGTCACCCCAGAAAATACCACGATAACTGCCTTACACTTCAGGTGGAGTCATCTATCTGGCTAAGCCGCATTCGACAACAACAAAAATCTCTAATACGGCATTTAGGCCGTAGCCGTGAATTCGCTGGTCTCGGAAAAATAAAGCTGGAGGTCTCGCCTCGCAAAATGGCTACCACCCAAAAAAAGCCGGGCCATTTTCACCAAAAACTATCCGACAGCAATAAAAAGCTACTTCTCAGTTCTGCCAGGCATCTGTCAGACCCTGAACTCAGCCTGTCGCTGGTACGCCTGGCTGAGACCGCTTCAAGATCCTGAATTCTGCACTACTTTTTTTCACTACTTTCCCGTGTTACTTCTCAAACCAAACAATTCACCCACTATTGCGTAACGGACACTACGCCGGAAAAAGGTATCGGTGCTTCTTTCGGGTCATCAAAAGATACGACCTCAAAGGCACTTTCATCATTAATCAGCATACGCAATAAGCGATTATTCAATTCATGACCCGACTTGTGAGCACTGAATTCACCGATTAAGGGGTGGCCGAGTAGATAAAGATCACCAATCGCATCCAGTACTTTATGTTTGACGAATTCATCTTCGTAACGCAGACCATCTTCATTTAAAATATGGTAATTATCCATAACGATGGCATTATCAAGGCTACCACCACGTGCCAGGCCAGCATTCCTCAGTGTCTCCAGGTCATGCATAAAACCAAAGGTTCTCGCCCGACTGACTTCTTTAACAAAAGAAGTGGTCGAAAAATCAACTGTTGCGACCTGTATCGCATTCTTAATAACGGGGTGATCAAAATCGATGGTGAATGAAACCTTAAAACCATCCAGAGGCTTGAACTGAGCCCATTTATCACCGTCTTCCAGTCTCAGTTTTTTCCTGATTCGAATATATTTCTTGGCACTGGACTGTTCCTGAATCCCCGCTGACTGCAACAGGAATACAAAAGGGCCGGCACTACCATCCATAATCGGTACTTCCGGAGCTGTCAGATCAACATAAGCGTTATCAATCCCAAGCCCAGCAAAGGCTGACATCAGATGCTCAACGGTTGAAATCTTGACACCGTCTTTCTCCAACGATGTGGATAATCGAGTATCGCCCACATTGTCTGCAATGGCAGGGACTTCAATGGGCACATCCAGGTCGATTCGCCTGAATACCACGCCCGTATCGACCGGCGCAGGTCTGAGTGTCAAATAAACCTTTTCACCTGTGTGAAGCCCGACACCTGTGGCACGTATCACATTTTTCAGAGTGCGTTGTTTGATCATCGTGTTGCCCTTTTCAAGCTGAGTTCGTCAAAAAACACCCCGAAATTTGCACAGCCTCCAGAATTTGTCCATAAAGCTGGCAATGCTACACGAAATTAAGGGAATTGTGTACTCCAGTTTCACATCCATACTCACTACCAATCCTTAAAAACACTGCACTTAAACGTCTCCTGTATTCAGTCTGCCTGCCTTCTCAGAAAGGCAGGAATGTCCAGGTATTCGGAGCCTGTTTCCTCTCCTGGAACAAATTTCTCACCCATTTTTCGCTCCTTATTTATACGCAGAATTGTAGGCTCATCCAGATCACTATAATTATTTTGTATGCTGGCATCTGCTTCATGTAGATGCACGCCTCGTACCCGTCCTGGTTTTTGTTCTGTACGAGAAACATCATCTAGCCCTGTTGCCACTACAGTCACACGCAGTTCGTCACCCATATCTTCATCGATAACCGCACCGATAACAATGATGGCATCCTCATGGGTATACTCTGAGATCGCATCGCCAACCTCAGAGAACTCCCTCATGGTAATACTGGTATTGGCCGTGATATTAACAAGCATGCCTCGTGCGCCAGAGATATCGAACCCTTCCAGAAATGGACTGAATAGTGCACCACTAACAGCCTCGGCAGCACGATTATCGCCCGATGCAGCTGATGAACCCATCATCGCTTTACCCATTTCCTGCATCACAGTTGTAACATCCGCGAAGTCGACGTTGATAAGGCCCTGCCGGGTGATCAATTCAGCAATGCCCTGCACAGCCCCCTGCAGCACCTCATTGGCCATCGCGAAAGCATCAGTAATGGGTGAATCTTCTACATCGAGCAGCTTCTCATTTGAGATAGTGATTAATGAGTCGACATATTCCGTAAGTTCAGCAATGCCTTGATCTGCAATCTTCATACGGCGATTGCCTTCAAAGCGGAAGGGGCGAGAAACCACGGCTACCGTCAGTATCCCCATCTCTTTGGCCTGCTGCGCAATGACCGGTGCAGCGCCTGTTCCGGTACCCCCACCCATACCGGCGGTGATGAATACCATATCGGCCCCATTCAGTGCTTCAGCGATACGGTCTTTATCTTCCAGTGCCGCCTGTTTGCCAACCAGTGGGTCGGCACCCGCCCCCAGACCTTTGGTCAGATTAGCGCCAATCTGTATCACAGAGTCTGCCGTAGAGGCTTTCAATGCCTGAGCATCAGTGTTGGCCTTGATGAAATCAACTCCATCAATATTCTTGAGCATCATATAATCTACGGCATTACCACCTCCCCCACCCACACCGATCACCTTGATTACTGCCTGTTGATTAGTTGTATCCATTAATTTAAACATAGTCACATCTCCTTCTTTGACGGTAAATATTTAAAAAAGTACTCATTTTCATAATCATTAAAAACTGCCACTGAACCAGCTTTTCATCTTTTTCATAATAGAGCCGATACCTGCGTTCATTTTCTCTGAGGAAACCGGGTCATTACGTCGGCGGTTACCAAAATGAATCAGCCCTATTCCAGTTGAATAGATCGGATTGCAAACCACTTCTTTCAGCCCGCCTGTGTAGTCCGGTACACCCAGCCGAACCGGCTGATGAAACACTTCCTCTGCCAGCTCTACCATACCTTGCAGCTTTGATGAGCCACCGGTCAAAACGATGCCTGATCCGATAAGATCCTCGAAACCACTACGGCGTAATTCAGCCAATACCAAACCATACATTTCCTCCACCCGAGGTTCGACTACCTCAGCCAGTGTTTGCCTGGCAACACGCCTGGGTGGGCGCCCGCCGACACTGGAGGTTTCAAAAACATCTGTTGGATCTGTCAACTGCGTTAAGGCACAGCCATATTTTTTCTTGATCTCTTCTGCTGAATTTGTTGGGGTGCGCAACGCGACGGCAATGTCGTTGGTAATCTGGTCACCGGCAATCGGGATGACGGCTGTATGGCGTATAGATCCTTCAGTAAACACAGCGATATCAGTCGTACCACCACCGATATCGACCAGGCAGACACCAAGATCCTTTTCATCCTCTTCCAGCACCGCATCACTCGAAGCAAGCTGCTCAAGAATGATGTCGTCTACCTCCAGGCCGCAACGCTGGATGCACTTGATAATATTTTGTGTCGCACTGACTGCGCCCGTAATAATATGTACCTTGGCCTCCAGCCTGACACCACACATACCAATGGGCTCTTTGATGCCGTCCTGTGAATCAATAATAAATTCCTGTGGCAGAATGTGCAGTATTTTCTGATCCATGGGTATCGCCATAGCACGCGCCGCTTCAATAACACGGTCAACATCACCCTGGCCAATTTCCTTGTCACGAACAGCGACGACACCCTGAGAATTAAAACTATTGATGTGCGCACCCGCTATACCCGCATAGACAGAATAAATCTGACAGCCTGCCATCAATTCTGCTTCCTCAACTGCGCGCTGTATGGATTGTACTGTCGATTCAATATTTGCCACCACACCACGTTTCATTCCTCGGGCAGGATGATGGCCTACACCAATAATCTCTATCTCTCCTTCAGCAGTGACTTCGCCAACTATGGCCAACACTTTGGATGTACCAATATCCAGCCCTACTATTAAGTTATCATCGTTCTTTTTTACCATCATGTTTTACCAGTCATATTGATCACGTTACGACCTATCCGGCTTTTACCGGTGCTTTTTTTTCAATGCTGCCCCACTTCACGGCGAAACCATTCGGGTATCGCAGATCAACAGAGATCAGGCGTTTTTTTAGTTTGTCCAACGTCTGTCCATAAGCACGCGCAAAACGATAAAGTCGATCCTGCATGTCACGACGTCCGAGGCGTATGTTTATCCGTTCATTATGCAAGTAACTCGATACTGAAATTTGCCAGGCTCCACGTTGTGAATAACTTAATTGACTTAACTGCATACCAACGTCAGAAAGCAAACCGGAAAATTGCTGAAACCTCAGTTGCACAAGAACCTGTGTTCCCTCCGGACCAGACCAACGTGGTAAACCTGGCATTTTTAAATCAGGTATTTCCACCACAGTGCCATCACTGGTCACCCAACCTGTGTTATTCCAGGCAGCGACCAGGCGCTGCTCTTTTACACTAATCTGCAAGGTATCCGGCCAGCGGCGACTGACTGAAACATCTGAGACCCAGTCGATACCACGCAACACTGCCTCCAGCTTCTGCAAATCAATGGCAAAAAAATTGTTACCTATATATGGCGCTACATTTTCCTGCAGCACTGGCTTCTCAACGTGCCGAAACTCACCGACAAAACTTATCCGTGAAATGGGAAAGCGGCCAGGTTGCAGCAGATAATCTGCAAACACCAGGATGCCGCCTGCAAACAGGATAAGCAGCAGCATACTGCTAAACAGACTTCCTTTTTGCTGCCCGGGTGATGTCACAATCAACGGGTACTTAGTCATCAGCTGTCTCCAGTATCCGCCGTACCAGTTGATTAAAATCCATACCAGCTTGTTTTGCTGCCATGGGCACCAAGGAATGGCTGGTCATACCTGGTACAGTATTTACTTCAAGCAAATAAGGCTTTTGATTCTCATCCAACAACACATCCACCCTCCCCCAGCCGCTGCACGCTGTGATATCAAAGGCCCGAGCCGCCAGCTTCTGTACTTCATCTTCAAGGCCAGAGGCTAATCCACATGGACAGATGTAGGCGGTTTCTTCACTAAGATACTTGGCTTCGTAGTCATAGAACTGCCCCGCTGTTTCAAGCCTGATAACGGGTAAAGTACGATCGCCCAGAATGGCAACAGTAAGCTCCGTCCCGGATACCCATTTCTCAGCCAGTACAATGTCATCGAGTTTTTTTGCCCCCTGCCAGGACCGTATCAGTTCCGCCTGATTAGCGGCCTTACTGACACCCAGGCTTGACCCTTCACGTGATGGCTTAACTGCCATAGGAAAACCTATCTGGTCGGCAGCCTGTTCCAGATCTGACTCTGTCTTAAGCAACATAAACTCTGGCGTAGGCAAGCCTGCCCCCTGCCACATTAATTTGCACCGGCCCTTTTCCATTGCAATAGCGGAACCCAGGACACCGCTCCCTGTATAGGGAATACCCAATACTTCCAGCGCCCCCTGGATCACACCATCCTCACCCCAACGACCATGCAGAGCGACGAAGACACGATCTATGCCTGCATTCTGCAGGTCGCTCAGGACTAAATCATCTCTGGCATCAAACCCCTGTGCATCAATGCCCTGTGACAGCAATGCTGCCAGCACGGCGTTGCCTGACAATAAGGAGATTTCATGCTCAGCCGAGGGGCCACCCATGAGAACGGCAACTTTACCGAAACCCGGTATTTTTGAAGTATCAGGCGCTGAGGAATCAGGCATTGTCGGCCTCCCCGATGATATGAACTTCCGGCTGCAGTTTTATCCCTTCATGCTCTGAGACAACTGCCTGTATGTGAAGCATCAGGGCTTCGATATCTGCTGCTGTAGCGCCGCCTGTATTAATGATGAAATTTGCATGTTTGCCCGACACGCAGGCTGCACCAATTCGCGCTCCCTTGAGGCCACAAACATCAATGAGTCTGGCAGCAAAATCACCAGGAGGATTCTTGAATACAGAACCGGCATTTGCGGTACCAACCGGCTGAGATTCATTCCTTTTTTGCAGTAGATTACGCACCCGGTTTTTCGATTCCGCACTGTGACCGGGCTTGAGCCTCAAATTTGCGGCAACAAACCACTCATTTTTCGGGCCATGTACTGAGCGATAATCCACAGCAAAATCATCTACGAATCGCTGGCTCTGATTTCCACTGCGATCCATCATTTCGACAGAATCGACGATTTGCCATGTTTCGTCACCAAAAGCACCTGCATTCATCGTCAGGGCGCCACCAAACAAGCCCGGGATACCGGCCAGAAATTCGGCACCAGAGAGATTGCTGTTCGCACAGAAACGTGCCACTCTGCCCGAAGAAACACCCACTTCCACACGTACCCGTGTCTGCTCAAGCAACGAGATATTGTTCAGCCCGCTCAACATGTGTATGACAATCCCGTGCAGGCCACCATCCCGTACCAGCAGGTTGCTGCCAAGCCCCAACCAGGTGAGAGGTAATGAGGGATCAGATTCACGCAGAAAAATCGCAAGATCATCAATGGATACCGGTTGATAGAAATAATCTGCAGGCCCACCCACACGCCAGGAAGTATGGTTTGCCATCAGTTCGTTCGTCAGCAAGCGACCATTCCAGTTTTGTTTACTTGCCAGTATCATGCAGCCTCTCCTGACAACTTGCTGACAAAATCCGGCAGTTCCTGCGCGATACGGCCGATATCGCCCGCACCGAGAGTAATCAGGACATCGCCTGCCTGCAGTGTATCTGCGAGTACTTCAAGTAACTGCTCCCGGTCTTCGACAAATACCGGCATCGCCTTACCACGCGCACGGATGGCACGACACAAGGCTCTACCGTCAGCACTGTCTATAGCGGCTTCTCCCGCCGCATAGACTTCCATTACGATAAGGTGGTCAACCACACTGAGGACGCGCCCGAAATCCTCCAGTAAATCACGTGTACGACTGTAACGGTGAGGCTGAAATACTACCAGCTTGCGGGAATTCGGCCAGGCTGCTGCGGTGGCTGCTAACGTAGCCTGTAATTCACGCGGGTGGTGGGCATAATCATCAACCAGCAGTAGCTCACCAGTCTCGAAGGCCAGCGGACCCTTAATCTGGAAACGTCTGTCTATGCCCTGAAATTCACTCAGCCCGGCGGTAATCTTCTGATTGCTAATACCCAGGTTCCAGGCCACAGCAATGGCGGCCAGCGTGTTGAGCGCATTATGCCGGCCCGGCATGTTGAGACAAACATCCATTTCCATTCCGCTAGCTCTTTGATTAACCTTGAACATCGAGCGCACTCCTTGCTGCCTGAAATCACTGGCCTGGATATCCGCATCATCACTAAAACCATAACTCACAACCGGCCTGCTGATTGATGGCATAATTTCACGCACAACAGGATCATCAATACACAGGATTGCCAGCCCGTAAAAAGGAATGTTGTGCAAAAACTGTATGAACGCCTCTTTCAGTTTAGAGAAATCACCGTGATAGGTTTCCAGATGATCCGCATCAATATTTGTCACGACCGCAATCAGTGGCTGCAGGTGCAGGAACGAGGCATCACTTTCATCGGCTTCAGCAACCAGGTATTCACCCTGCCCCAGTCTTGCATTGGCGTTGGCACTTAATAAGCGGCCACCGATGATAAAGGTCGGGTCCATTTCACCGCTGGCCATGACACTGGCAACCAGTGAAGTGGTCGTGGTTTTTCCGTGGGTACCGGCCACCGCAATACCCCTTGCGAAGCGCATCAGTTCTCCCAGCATTTCAGCACGAGGAATGACAGGCACCTTGACTTCACGGGCTGTCAGCACCTCAGGATTATCATCACTCACGGCACTTGAAATCACGACAACATCTGCACCATCTATATTTTCAGCAGCATGTCCGGAATAGATTTTTGCACCCTGCTTTGAAAGCTGCCGTGTGACGGCTGAACTGACCAGGTCTGAGCCAGACACCCGATACCCTTGATTGATCAGCACCTGGGCAATGCCACTCATACCCGCGCCACCAATGCCTACGAAATGAATGTGTTTCACGTATTTACGCACGCATCACCTCGCGACAGAACTCAGCAACCCGCGAACTCGCGTCCGTTAACGCACATTCCCGTGCTTTTTTTGATAACGCCAGTATCTGGAGACGATCTGCTGATAATTTGGTAATCAGTGTGGCCAGTACTTCATCGGAGATTTGTTCCTGTGGCAATAAAATTGCAGCATCCCTGTCTGACAGGAAACGTGCGTTAAGTGTTTGGTGATCATAAATTGCATGCGGGTAAGGAACGAAAATGGCGGCTACACCAGCGGCGGCAACCTCGGCAACAGTCATTGCACCTGCACGGCAAATTACCAGGTCAGCCCAAAGATAGGCCGCCGCCATGTCATCAATAAATGCATTGCAATTCACCTCCACACCGAGCTCATCATATAACTTCAATGTAACTTCCAGTTTTCCACGCCCTGCCTGATGGATCACTTCTGGACGGCTAACTGAATCCATACTTGCCAGTCCTGCCGGCACGATCTCATTCAAGACCTGCGCGCCGCGACTGCCGCCGACTACCAGCAAACGGAGTCTTTTACCGGTACGCCCTTGCAATCGTTGTTCAGGAAGCGGCAGTGCCGCAATACCCTCACGCACAGGATTTCCCACATAGTGATGGTGCCGATTCCCGATCAATACTTCTGGGAAACCGACCATTACCTCATTGGCTATTTTTGCCAGCCATTTATTGGTAAGACCCACGACAGCATTCGATTCATGAATCAACAAGGGCACCATCAATAACCTGGCCATCAGGCCACCTGGCCCTGAAACAAAACCACCCATGCCCAATGCAGCGGCAGGGCGTCTTCGATAGATAATGGCGGCCGTTTGTAACATTGCATAAATAATCTTGAACGGAGCTGAGACAAGTGCAAACAGACCTCTACCCTTAATACCGCTGATAGAAATCCATTCAACATCAATATTGTTCTCAGGCACGACACGTGCTTCGATACCCTGTCGGGTCCCAAGCCAGAACACATTCACCCCGTCCACCTGCAGGGTATGCGCCACGGCCAGTGCAGGATAGACATGCCCGCCTGTTCCACCGGCCATAATCATCAGCGTGTTCATCGCTTTCTCCCCGGTCTTGGTGTGGTCTCGCGTGCTACCGCAAGCAACAGGCCCATCGCCATACTGCTGGCAAGCAGGCTGGATCCCCCCTGGGAGATAAAGGGCAATGGCAGGCCTTTAGTCGGTAGCACACCCATATTCACGCCCGTGTTGATTAATACTTCGATAGCAATCAACAGGCCGATGCCCTGGGCCAGGCAACAGGCAAACAGATTGCCCAACGATTCAGCCCTGCGAGACAGTGAGAAGGCACGCCAAATTAAGGCTATGAAGAGGCCGAGGACGAGCATTACGCCGATAAAACCCAACTCTTCGCCGATCACGGCAAACAGAAAGTCAGTACGCGCGGCCGGAAGATAATTAAGCTTTTGAATACTTTCACCGAGCCCGATACCGCTCCAGCCACCACGGCCAAAAGCAATATAGGACTGAATCAATTGATAGCCCTTGTTCATCGGGTCGGACCAGGGATCCATAAAAGCGGTAATACGCTGCATCCTGTAGGATGCAGCTGCTACCAGTATAATTCCGCCCACAACGGTTGTACCAAGAATAATAAAGAAATGCAGGTAACGTATGCCACCCAGAAACATCATCCCGAATACCGTGGCGACAATGACCACGGCAGAACCGAAATCCGGTTCCATCAACAACAGACCACCAAACATAGCCAGCACGATCGATACTATTAATATGCCCTGGGAGAAGGTACGCATCTCCTCCCGCTTGCGCGTCAGGAAACCCGCGATATATATAATTAGAAAGACCTTGGCAAATTCTGACGGCTGCAGATTAAGAGGGCCCAGTTTTATCCAACGCACGCTACCCCATACTTCCGCACCAATTCCTGGTAACAGGAGTAGCGCCAGCACCAGCATTGATATTATCACCAGCAACGGCCCTGCTTTTTCCACCAGACCGAGAGGAATTCGCGAAACAGCTATCATCAGCAGGGCCGCCAGGAAGACAAATAAACTCTGTTGTCTTAGCACCGACAGTGCCGGCCCCTGCTCCATACTGCTCGCACTCATGGAAGCCGAAAATACCATCACGATACTGAGGCCAAACAGGCCGATGATGGGAATCAGCAAGCCAGGGTCATAAGCGCATACACCTTTAGTCGTCGGTACAGAGGCTTTAACAGCATGGGATGCAACAGCCATCAGAGCAACCTCTCTGCACAGCGACGGAAGTCATCGCCCCGCTGTTCAAAGTTCTGATACATATCAAAACTCGAGCAGGCTGGTGAGAGCAGAACCACGTCCCCTGTCTCTGCCAATATAGAAGCCTGCATCACCGCATCAGACATATCAGCTGCCAGACGAGTAGGGACAACATCTGACACTGCATCCCGTATTTTCCCGGCATCCCTGCCAATCAGAATTACCGCTTTTACATGCTGTTCAACGGCCTCACGCAGGGGGGTAAAATCGGCATCCTTGGCGGCACCGCCTGCAATCAGGATCACCGGTGCTTCCAGACCACGAAGAGCCGCTACACTGGCACCAACATTAGTGCCTTTGGAATCGTTTATCCAGGCTACACCATTGAAGTTATGCAACAACTCCATACGGTGGGGTAGACCTTTGAATTCAAGTACAGCCTCTTTGATTTGACTGTCAGCAACACCTACGCTGCTGGCAAGTGCCCAGGCAGTAAGCACATTGAGCTGATTATGCCGCCCAGCAAGATGAATATCCTCTGCCGCAATCAGAAGCTCATCACCACGACATAAATAAACAACACTGTTGATCTCTGACAGACCGTAATCCTGTTCTTTTTCTGGTGTCGCTGAGCTGAAAAAAATCTGCTCTCTATCACTCTGCTGTCCCTGTAATATATACGGCTCATCAGCATTAAGCAGCATCCTGGTACTGCCCATATACACCTTTAGCTTAGTCGCAACATAGTCATCCATACTCTGATAACGATCCATATGATCGGGCACAATATTCAATACCACGGCAATCACCGGCTTCAGGCTCCAGGTCGTCTCCAGCTGAAAACTGGAGAGCTCCAGTACATAGATGTCGTTTTTATCGTCCTCCAGCAATTCGAGTACCGGTACACCGATATTTCCAGCGACTGCCACCCGGCGGCCAGCATGCCGCAATATTTCTCCCACCAGGGCGGTAACAGTAGATTTTCCATTCGAACCGGTAATAGCGATAACCGGTGACTGCACACACTGGGCAAACAGTTCTATATCACCCACTGGGCGCACACCCGTTGCCAACAGTGGGGCGAGATCAGGATGACTCAAAGGGACACCAGGCGATACCACTAGCAGGCTGTCATCACGCCAGTGTTCGACGGCCAGACTGCCACAATGCAGTTGAACATCCGGTAGCTGCTGGGCCAGTTGCTGACGTAATATGGGCTTATGGCTGGAATCATAGACATCAACATCCAGACCCTGTTTGCTGAGAAATACTGCAGCCGCCAAACCAGACAGTCCAAGACCAATAACCGCTGCATGTGTTGGACTGCCCTGTAAATGACAGCGATTATTATTGTTATTGGTATCGAGCTCCTGATTGGCACCTGTCACGAATCCGGGCACCGTATCGGCTACCATAAAATAAAACGTTGGAGTAACGAGCGGATTGTGTATTTGCCGATTCATCATTTCTATCAACGCACCTTCAGTGTTGCCAGGCCAATAGCAACAAGAACCAGAGTGATAATCCAGAAACGAACAATAACGCGTGGTTCTGGCCAGCCTTTTAATTCAAAATGATGATGCAGGGGAGCCATGCGAAAGAGTCGTTTCCCGGTAAGTTTGAATGAAGCCACCTGTAAAATGACGGACGCTGTTTCCATCACAAACACACCGCCCATGATCAACAGCACGATTTCCTGTCGCACCATCACCGCGACGATGCCCAGTGCAGCACCCAGCGACAAGGCACCTATATCACCCATAAATACCTGTGCTGGGTAGGTGTTGAACCAGAGAAACCCAAGACCTGCGCCGGTCAGTGCGGCACAGAAAATCAACAACTCTCCTACACCTGCGATATAGGGAATACCCAGGTAACCTGCAAAAACTGAATGCCCCGTGACATAGGCAAAAACACCCAAGCCTCCGGCAACCATAACAGTGGGCATAATAGCCAGGCCATCCAGGCCATCAGTAAGATTCACCGCATTACTGGTGCCAACCACCATCAAATAGGCAAGCAGAATGAACCAAGGGCCGAGGACGATAACGACATCCTTAAATATCGGTACAATAAGACTGGTCTCTGCCAGTGATTGTGCAGTGACATACAAGTAAACTGCCGCGCCGCCACCCGCTACCGACTGCCAGAAGAACTTCGCCCCAGAACCCATACCACGCGTGTCCTTATCAACTATCTTGCGGTAATCATCGATCCAGCCAATGATACCGAAGGCAATTGTGACCAGTAGTGCCACCCAGACAAAACGGTTGTTGAGGTCTGCCCACAACAGGGTAGAAATTACGATAGCAACCAGAATCAGGGCACCGCCCATGGTTGGCGTACCAACCTTGTCAAAATGTGTCGGCGGGCCATCTTCACGCACTACCTGCCCGATCTGATGGATGCCCAGTTTGCGAATCATGACAGGCCCCAGTATCAAACTGATAAACAATGCCGTCACCACACTCAACACACCACGCAATGTCAAATACTGAAAGACATTAAAGGCACTGTAATTTTCAGCCAGCTTTTCAAATAGATATGGCAGCATATTCAGTCCCTGACAGCGCCTTCATCGAGCTGTTCAACAATGCGTTCCATCTTCATTGCCCTTGAGCCCTTGACCAGAATATTAATCGGCCGACCTCTGTTCGCCCGCAGTTCTTTTGTCAGTGCAATCAACAGCTCACCCGGTGCACTGAATGACTGGGCCTGTCTGCCGAAGGCATCCGCCGTGTGTACTGACTGCTCACCCAGGGTGTAGCAGCTATCAACACCCAGCTCTTTTGCCAGTTCACCCGCCTGTTTGTGCAGCGATGGTGAATCCTCACCCAGCTCGGCCATATCCCCCATCACAAATATCTTTTTGCCCGGTTGCATCACTAATACTTCCAGGGCAGCCTGTATGGATGCAGGGTTGGCATTGTAGGTATCATCAATGATACACAAGCCATTTACCGTCTTTGACTGCAGACGCCCCGCGACACCTCGCCAGGCTTCCAGCCCCTCGACAATGTCGCCCAGACTGATACCGACTGACCCGGCTGCTGCCGTAGCGGCCAGGGCATTGGCGATATTATGCTCACCAGGTAATACCAGTTTGCAGCTTGCTTCACCCCACGGTGTTTTAAGAAACATGATGCTATGATCGTTATAAAGCTCGAACTCGGCCGTCACATCACTGCCTTTTTGCAGGCTGAATCCGATAATCTGTAAATCCCCCGCCCGCTCACGCCAGAGAGTGGCATAGTCATCATCATCATTGATAATGGCTGTCCCCCCGGCTTTAACACCGGAGAAAATTTCAGCTTTTGCCTGTGCCACGCCTTCTACCGACCGCAGACCCTGTAAATGAGCGGCTGCTGCATTGGTGATCACGGCTACATCTGGGCGGGCGATGTGGGTTAGATTTGACAGCTCAGTTGAATTGTTCATACCCATCTCGGTAACGGCGTAACGATGACTATCACGCAAACGCAACAAGGTCAGTGGTAGACCCAGATCATTATTTAAATTTCCGGCAGTCGACAACACCTTGTCTTTTTCGCCACCACAGGCCTGCAGGAATATACTGCTCAGCATCTCCTTGACTGTTGTTTTGCCGTTGCTGCCCGTAACGGCCAACAGCGGAATATTAAAGCTGGCACGCCAACTGGCGGCCAGTTCACCCAGCGCTTTGCGGGTATTCTTCACGATTACCGCAGGCAGGCTGTCATCAGTCTTGCAGGAGATCATAACCGCCTTGGCACCCTTGTCTCTGGCCACGGAAACAAAATCATGGCCATCAAAATTTGGCCCTGTAAGCGCAATAAATAAAGCCCCTCTGCTGAGTGTCCGGGTATCTATGCTGACCGAATCAAAAGCAACATCTGACCCTATGCGGCGACCATTGACTATGTTGCTCAACTGCGAAAGCATCATGCCTGCTCCCCCGCTGTGCCTGATGCCCCATATAACAGGGCCGACACCACTCCACGATCACTGAATGGGATTTTCAAATCACCAATCTGTTGAGTAACCTCGTGCCCTTTCCCCGCAATTAAAATAATGTCGCCTTGATCTGCAAGTTGCCATGCCGCATTAATCGCCTGACGACGATCCGCAATTTCCAGTGGGATTTTCTGCGTGGACGCCATGATCCCTGCAATAATATCGGCACGGATCTCTGTGGGATCTTCATCCCTTGGATTATCATCGGTGATGATGACAATATCAGCCAGTTGCGCCGCGATTCTGCCCATAATTGGGCGCTTAGCCCGATCACGATCACCCCCACAGCCAAAAACACAGATCAACCGCCTGGCCTGAATGTGTTCGCGCAGTGCTATCAATACTTCTTGCATGGCATCAGGGCTATGCGCAAAATCGACCACTACGGTCACCCCTTGTGAAACAAAACATTCCATTCGCCCGGCCGCTGATTCAGCCGCAGACAAAGCACTGGCAACCTCACTGGCCTCGTATCCCATAGAAAGCAGTACAACCGCACAGGCAAGCAAGTTATAAACATTGAAACGCCCCATCAGGCTGCTGTCTAGTTGCAACCCTCCCCAGGGGGAGTCTATATCGAATTTTATTCCTGCTTCATGCAGCGTGATCTGCGAGGCGCGCACATCACCATTATTGATTCCATAACTGATGATTTTCTCTGCCTGGATCGCTCCGGCCAGCAGCTCCCTGCCAAATTCATCGTCAATATTGATGACAGCAAGATCCAGATTATTCTGGTAAAAAAGCCTTGCCTTGGCCGCACCGTACCGTTGCATATTGCCGTGATAATCCAGGTGATCCTGACTCAGATTTGTAAATACGCCCGTGTTGAATTCCGTACCACTTCCCCGCCCCTGTTGCAGGGCGTGCGAGGAAACCTCCATCAGTAATTGCACCGCACCCAAACCACGCAAGTCGGACATCTGTCTTTGCAGCGTTACGGCATCCGGTGTAGTGAGTGCTGACGGCTGTATTTCTCCCCATAAACCACTACCGAGTGTACCGATCACACCCGCTCTCACGCCAAGGTGATTAAAACCCTGGGCGAGTAATATACTGCAGGTGGTCTTGCCATTGGTGCCGGTGATGCCAGTCACGGTCATGGCCCGAGAAGGCTCACCGTAAAAACGACTGGCAATTACCCCTGCCCACTTTACAATATTGGTGATTTTGATCAGAGGTACGTCATCACCTAGCCTGGTATGGATATTTTCAGGCAGGTTTGAGCCTGTATCATAAATAACAGCGACAGCCCCCTGTTTGACAGCTGCTTCAATGTAATCATTACCGTGCTGGCGAGTACCCGGCAGTGCGATAAACAGATCCCCAGCAATAATATCTCTGCAGTCTATCGCCAGGCCCGACACGTTAAGATCATCAGCTGCGGATACTTCTTTGATCCCTGCCAACAGGCTCGACAACTTGATGAGTGGACCCTTCAGGTTCATAGCAAAACTCACCTGTCGCGCCCATGGCCAGTTTCACTGGAACCTGCCGCTATCAACAATCTATCTTCAGAAATATCATCAGGTGGCACATCAAGAAGGCGCAATGCACCTGTCATCACACTGGCGAATACCGGCGCTGCAACAGTCCCCCCATAATATTTTCCAGATGTCGGTTCATTAACAACGACGACCATCGCCAGACGAGGCCGGGTTGCAGGTGCCATACCGGCAAAAATTGCATTATAGAGTTTTGAATAACCTTTGCCATTCGCCCTACGCGATGTGCCTGTCTTACCCGCCACATGATACATGGGGATACGTGCATTTTTACCCGTCCCCTGATCACTAACCGCCAGTCTAAGCATGCTGCGGACCTGTTTTGCAGTCGTTACTGATATCACTTGCTCACCTGTCGGCGCATCATTACGCCGAAGGATGCTCAGTGGCACGCGTCTACCGTCATTCGCCAATGTGGCATAAGCCTGAGTCAGCTGCAGTGGGGTAACGGACAGGCCATAGCCATAACCTATCGTGGCACGACGAATATCACGCCAGTCTGAATGATGCAGCAAAGCACCCTTCGCTTCACCGGGCAACCCCGAGCCGGGCTGGTGACCAAAACCCACGCCATCCAGTACAGACCACAACTCTTTATTTTTAAGCTGCAGTGCTATTTTAGCCGCCGCCACATTGCTGGATTTCATGATCGCATCGGATACACTCAGGTCCCCATAATCGTGTGTATCTCTGATTGTGAATTTTGACAGCTTCATCGTACCACCGTCAGTTTCAAGAATAGTTTGCGGTGTTACATAGCGATTTTCCAACGCGGCCACCACGGTCAACGGCTTAACCGCTGAGCCCGGTTCAAAGCTATCTGTCACGGCACGATTTCGGAAGTAGCTGCTGCGCAGCTGTCGGCGATCATTGGGGTTATAGCCCGGCTCATTCACCATGGCCAGAATCTCACCGCTCCTGACATCCACCACAACAGCGCTTGCACTGCTGGCCTGATACTCCACTACCGCCTTTTTAAGTGCTCTATAGGCAAGATACTGAATCTGGCTGTCTATGCTCAGCACCAAATCCTCACCATCTGCTGCCCGTTCAATGCTGCTAACATGCTCAATGATATGGCCGGATGCATCACGAATGACCTGATCTTTGCCCGGATGGCCGCGTAAACTTTCGTTATAAGCCAGCTCTATACCTTCCAGTCCCCTACCATCGACATTGGTAAAACCGACCAGGTGCCCAGTGACTGCACCGAGAGGATAATAACGCTTGTATTCACGACGTAGAAAAACACCCTCAATACCCAGGGCCATAACACGTTCTGCCGTATCCGGTAAAACCTGCCGGCTCAGGTAAATAAAACGCCGTTTATTGTTACGCTTTATTTTTGCTTTCAGCTCGCTGTAGCGGACACCAAGAATTTTTGCCAATGGTTTCCAGCTTTTTGGATTCGCATACAGTTTGCTCGGATCAGCACTGACGGCATCAACCGGCGTACTGACCGCCAACGGTTGACCATTTCTATCCAGTATCATTCCACGCACTGCAGAGATATCAATCACTTTCAGTGCCTGTGCATTACCACGCTGTTTGAGAAAATCTGCATTAAAAAATTGCAAAAAAAGTGCACGCCCGGCCATTACGGCAAACAATGACCCTATCACAGCCAATACCAGCCAATGCCTGGCGGAGCTGGTCAGCGGTTGTTTTCTTTTTCTGCTCACGGCTCTCCTCATGGCAGACGAATCACTGATATCTCTTCTTGAACAGGGTAAATCATACCCAGCTTCCGGCGTGCCGTTTTCTCAATATAACGAGGTTCCGCATAACGTGCTTCCTGTAACAGCAGACGCCCCCATTCCACATTGAAATCATCCCGCTGCTGCTGTAACGCCTGCAACTGCAAATAATGGCTACGTGTTGTGACCCGGGTATATATTAGAGACAGGGCAAGTACGAGAGCCACGCCATAAGCAAACATGGTCTGCCTGGTCATGCTACCTTCTTGCCCGGAGCCAGCCGTTCAGCCACCCGCATGATGGCACTGCGTGCTCGTGGATTACCCTCAATCTCGGCCACACTGGCACGTATAGGCTTGCCCACCAGACGCAGGCCGGGATTACGTTCAGCATCACGTATCGGAATTTCTTTCGGCAGATTATCGCCCCGCACCTGATCACGAAAAAACCTTTTAACGATGCGGTCTTCCAGCGAATGAAAACTAATGGCCAACAGACGCCCACCTACACAGAGGGCATCCATCGCCACCGGCAATACGGCAGCAATCTCCTCCAGTTCCTTATTGATGTGAATTCGAATAGCCTGAAAGCTTCGTGTGGCAGGATGCTTATCCTGCGGTCTAGCGGGCACCACTTTTTTTATCAATGCAACCAGTTGCGCAGTCGTTTCAAGCACATTATCATTACGTGCATCAACAATCGCCCAAGCGATACGGTGGGCATGCTTTTCTTCCCCATAGCGACGCAACACATCTCTGATTTCATGCTGCTCGGCTGTAGCCAGCCATTCCGCCGCGCTGGGATGGTCGGCCGGATTCATCCGCATATCAAGTGGGCCATCCTGCATAAAACTGAATCCACGGGAGGCCTCATCAAGTTGTGGCGAAGACACGCCAAAGTCAAACAGGATTCCGTTAAAGCATTCTCCCTGCTGAAATGCACTAGACAGAGATGAGAAATTTACCTGACTGGTCTGGACACGTAAATCACGGGTGAAGCGTTTTGCAACAGCGGCAACGGCCTGTGGATCACGATCAAGGGCCAGGATGCGGCCATCAGAACCGAGTTTTTCGAGTATCGCCGCGACATGGCCGCCGCGACCAGCGGTTGCATCCAGATAGTATCCATCTTCACGGATATTCATTGCCTCTACAACCTCCTCCAGCAGGACGGGGTGATGGGGTTGAGCTACCATCACGCCACCTATAACGAAAGTGATTCGAGCTCGGCCAGCATGGGTCCGTCACCCAGGCCCTCGTCCATCCATGCATCACGCTGTGCCGTCCAGTTTTCCGCATCCCATATTTCGAATTTGTTGCCCTGACCGGCCAATACAATGTGTTTTTTCAATTGTGCGAATTCTCGCAAAGGAGGCGGTAGCAGCAGACGGCCACTGGCATCCATGTCGACATCAGTTGCCTGGCCGATAAAAAATCTCTTGAGCCTTATTGCAACTGGATTGAATGAAGATAAAGCCGTAACACTTGCTTCAACCATCTCCCATCTCGTTAAGGTATAAAGCCACAAACAACGGTCACTTGTGTTGTTTACTGTAACGACCATGTGACTATCAGAATCCGAGCGCAACTCCCCGCGATAACGAGTGGGGATAGCAATCCTCCCCTTATTGTCCAGATTGACCTGATTGACTCCTCTAAACATCATCCACCACTGTGTGCCACATCCACCTGTTGAGGGAGGTAATTTATTCCACTTTTACCCACTTTTTGACACTATAATGCCCAAAAACCGGAAATGTCAAGCTCCCATCTGAATTCTTTCTTTAAAAACAGTGAATTAGCTTATTTCCCGACTAATGGTTAATAACTTACTTTAAGTCTGAATTATAAGTTTTTGAAAAGTGCCTGACGAGAGGAGGCCCTTGGTCTTTGCCTTTGACGTTCAATCCCCTTTTGGGTTGTCGGGCACTGGAAGTCTAAACCGAATAAGTGCAGCATCTTGTGAGGGTGAAGTCCAAATTCACCGCACCCGGTTCAGACTGAAGCGCATGGAGCAGTCAACGGGCAACACGATGGTGTGTTCTTCGGTTCATATAGGACAAAAATACAGTTCAATTCAGGAAAACGAATAAAACAGGAAAATAGCGAGCTGGCCGGTAAGCCGGGTTCTGTCATGGACAGTCATTCATCTGGGATGTCCGTCGCCGAACACCTCAAGCAACCTACCCGAATCCGGCACGGGTCATGCCATTGGATCCCTATTTGGTCTTGCTCCGAGTGGGGTTTACCCTGCCACCTGTGTTACCACAGGCGCGGTGCGCTCTTACCGCACCATTTCAACCTTACCGGTCCCGCAGGACTTAGGCGGTATATTTTCTGTGGCACTTTCCATCGGCTCGCGCCGCCCAGGCGTTACCTGGCACCCTACCCTGTGGAGCCCGGACTTTCCTCTGTAGTTAGTCGAAACCATCTACAGCGACTGCCTGGCCAGCTCAGTGCGAATTATAACACGATACTCAGGTATT